>Ga0310696_10000420_pt1 | contig 68176 bp, 65 predicted proteins | sample AusTroGonzalo_MG_4_FD_203885 | JGI IMG/M metagenome (GOLD analysis project Ga0310696, IMG submission 203885) | Bovine rumen microbial communities from tropical cattle in Woodstock, Queensland, Australia - Gonzalo_02 (v2) (version 2) | ecosystem: Host-associated > Mammals > Digestive system >...
ATCATCGTTTACTGCGTGGACTACCAGGGTATCTAATCCTGTTTGATCCCCACGCTTTCGTGCCTCAGCGTCAATGACGGATTCGTGAGATGCCTTCGCAATCGGTGTTCTGAGTAATATCTATGCATTTCACCGCTACACTACTCATTCCTCCCACGGCATCCGTATTCCAGCGGAGAAGTATCAAAGGCAGTTCCGGCGTTAAGCGCCGGGCTTTCACCCCTGACTTTCCCCACAGCCTACGCACCCTTTAAACCCAATAAATCCGGATAACGCTTGCATCCTCCGTATTACCGCGGCTGCTGGCACGGAGTTAGCCGATGCTTATTCGTGATGTACTCTCATCGATGTACACGTACACCTTATTGCTCCACCACAAAAGCAGTTTACGACCCATAGGGCCTTATTCCTGCACGCGGCATGGCTGGTTCAGGCTTGCGCCCATTGACCAATATTCCTCACTGCTGCCTCCCGTAGGAGTCTGGACCGTGTCTCAGTTCCAGTGTGGGGGACCTTCCTCTCAGAACCCCTAGACATCGTCGCCTCGGTGTGCCGTTACCACGCCGACTAGCTAATGTCTCGCGAGCCCATCCGTATCCGACGGATCTTTCAAACAAAGGTCATGCGGCCTCTGTTGTTATGGGAAATTAGACGGCGTTTCCACCGCTTATGTCCCGGATACGGGCAAGTTGCTCACGCGTTACGCACCCTTTCGCCGGTCGCCGGCAGAGTATTGCTACTCTCCGCTGCCCCTCGACTTGCATGTGTTAAGCCTGCCGCTAGCGTTCATCCTGAGCCAGGATCAAACTCTTCTTTGTATATTTTTTATACTGCTTAGTCTGTCCTGACACTCTATCAATTTCCAAAGAAATCAACGCTCTCGATTCTTAGTTTCTCGGTACTTGCTTGTACTTGTTCTTCCAGTATTTTCAATGATCTTTCCCAGTCCTCTCGGAAAGGGACTGCAAAGGTAAACCACTTTTTTGAAAGTGCCAAATATTTTTTGAAAAATTTTTGATCAAATCTTCTATCTTTGTGAAACGATGGAAAATTACTGCCTCTCCGAGCCTCGCTATGAAGCGATGAATTACCGCCGTTGCGGCCGCAGCGGCCTGCTTTTGCCGGAAATCTCCCTGGGTTTCTGGCACAATTTCGGCGAAGCCGCCGATCCGGACCACTGCCGCGCGATCGTGGAGACCGCCTTCGACAACGGCATCACCTACTTCGACCTGGCCAACAACTACGGCCCGCCCGCCGGCAGCGCCGAGTCGATGTTCGGCCGGATCTTCGACCAGTCGCTGCGCAAGCACCGCGACGAGATCATCGTCGCCACCAAGGCCGGGCACGATATGTGGCCGGGCCCGTATGGCGAGTGGAACTCGCGCAAGAGTCTGGTCGCGTCGCTCGACCAGAGCCTGAAGCGGCTGCGGCTCGACTACGTGGACATCTTCTATTCCCATCGCCCCGATCCGGACACGCCGCTCGCGGAGACGATGCAGGCGCTGGTGGACATCGTCCGCAGCGGCAAGGCGCTCTATGCGGGCATCTCCAAATACCCGCCCGAGATGGCCGCGCGCGCCTACACGTATCTGCGCGACGCGCACGTCCCGTGCCTGGTCTATCAAGGACGCTACAACCTGCTGGACCGCGAGCCGGAGCAGGCGATCCTGCCGCAGTGCGCCGCCGAAGGCGTCGGCTATGTGGCCTTCTCGCCGCTGGCGCAGGGCCTGCTGACGGACCGCTACCTCGACGGCATCCCCGCCGATTCGCGGATGCGGCACAGCCCCTTCCTGCGGGAGAGCGACCTCACGCCGGAGCTGCTCGCGCAGCTGCGCGCGTGGAATGTTGAAGCGCGCGCCGAAGGCCTCAGCCTCGCCCAGTACGCCCTGCGCTGGATCCTGCGCCGCCCGGAGGTTACCTCCGTCATCGTCGGCGCCAGCTCCGTCGCCCAGCTTCAGGACAGCCTCAAGGCCCTGAAGCGATAGCTCCCCTTACAGCGCGTTCCTCCGGTCGAGGAAGCGGTAGGAGGCGGCCTCGAGGAGGTGCTCCGGACGGATGTCCTCGGCGCCTTCGAGGTCCGCGATCGTCCGCGCGACCTTGATGATGCGGAAGTAGGCGCGCATCGAGAATCCCATTTTCGTCATCAGGCGTTCCAGCGTCTCCCGGCAACTGTCGCCGAGGGGACAGAAGCGCTCGATGTCCCGGTTGGACATTTCCGAATTGCTGGTCGGGCCGTCCGGCTCGAAGCGGTGCTTCTGCGCGATCCGCGCCTTGAGCACCCGCGCCGCCACGGCCTCGCTGGACTCGGCCTTCTGCGCCCGCACGATCTTGTCGGCGGGCACGGGATGCATCCATACGTGCAGGTCGATGCGGTCCAGGATCGGGCCGGAAAGCTTGGCGAGGTAGCTCTGCCGCTGCGTGGGCGTGCAGGTGCAGCGGTCGCCCTCGCCGTAGTAGCCGCAGGGGCAGGGATTGGAGGCTGCGACGAGCATGAAGGAGGCCGGGAATTCGACCTTCGACTTGAGGCGGGAGATGCAGACGCGGCGGTCCTCGATCGGCCCCCGAAGGGCCTCGATGACCGATTTCGGCATTTGCCCGACCTCGTCGAGGAACAGCACTCCGCCGTGCGCGAGCGAGACCTCGCCCGGCAGGATGTTCTCGCCGCCGCCCCCGCCCACGATGGCGGCGAGCGAGGCGGAATAGTGCGGGGCGCGGAAGGGCCGGCGGCGGATCAGCCCGTCCTGCGGGCTGCCCTTGCCGGCCACCGAATAGATCTTGCTCGTGACGAGCGCCTCGTCCATCGTCATCGGCGGCAGGATGCCCGCGAGCGCCTTGGCGAGCGAGCTCTTCCCGGCGCCCGGGGCCCCGACCATAATGATGTTGTGCCCGCCCGCCGCGGCGATCTCGATGCCGCGCTTGGCGCCTTCCTGGCCGATGATGTCGGCGAAGTCCATCCCGGCGCCGGCGCGCGGCGCGGCCATCCGCGCCCGGTGGACCTTGCGGTAGCGGACCGTGTTCCAGATCAGCAGGTCATGGCAGTCCTCGGTGCCTTCCAGGATGCGTACGACGTCATTCAGCCCCGCCACGCCATAGACCTGCATCTCCTTGAATTCGGCCGCCTCCAGGGCGGAATCGACGGGCAGGATGACGCCCGCGTAGCCCGCCTGCCGGGCCATCTCGGCGATGGGGAGCGCGCCCGGCACCGGGCGGACGCTCCCGTCCAGGCCGAGCTCGCCCATCAGGATGAAATCCCCCGTGCGCGTCAGCTCCCGCTGCCCGGACGCGGCGATGATGCCGATCCCGATGGGCAGGTCGTAGCCGCTGCCGTTCTTGCGCAGGTCCGCGGGCGCCAGGTTGATGACGATCCGCTTGCCCGGAATCCGGAATCCCAGGGCCTCCAGCGCCGTGGTCGTGCGCAGGAGGCTCTCTTTGACGGCCGCGTCGGCCAGTCCGACCAGGTGGATTCCGATCCCCCGGTCGATGTCGATCTCGACCGTCACTTCGACGGCGTCGATCCCGATGCATTTCGCACCGTGAATGTGTGTCAACATAGTTGTATAATTTAGTATCTTTGCAAAGTCATGTTGCAGCAGATCGTCATACCCTCCCTGTCGGAGATCGACGCCGCCGCGGACGAGTTCCTGCGCCGGATCGGTGACCGCCGCCTGATCGCGTTCTACGCCGCGATGGGCGCCGGCAAGACCACCTTCACCACGGCGATCTGCCGTCGGCTCGGCGTCCGTGCCGACGCCGTCAGTTCCCCGACTTTCGCCATCGTCAACGAGTACCGGACGGCTGCCGGGGAGCCGGTCTTCCATTTCGATTTCTACCGGATCAACAAGCTCGAAGAGGCCCTGGACATCGGTCTGTACGACTATCTCGACAGCGGCGCCCTCTGCTTGATGGAGTGGCCGGAGAACATCGAGGAGCTGCTCCCGGAGGAGACGCTCAAGGTTTCCATCACGGTAGCTCCGGACGGATCCCGGGTGGTTTCATGGCAGGAAGACTGACCGTCACCGACAGGCTGCTGACATAGCCGTTCACATCCACTTCCCGCTCCCGCGTCCCGGTCCGGACGTAGGGACGGTGCTCCGTGTCCCGGGGCGTCAGCGCCAGCCAGGGCCGGCCGTCGGTGAAGGCGGCGCAGGCCGGCGTCAGGAAGTGGCAGGGGAGCGGCTCCTGCCCCTCGCCGTCCGGCCCGTACCAGCGCACCGTCCCGCTCCCGTCCACGCTGACGGCGAAGGTCTTGCGGCTGGCGCGGTAGAGGGCGGCCTCCTCGCGGCACAGCCGCTTCGGCCCGCCCCACGCGCTTGCGTCCAGATAGCCGGAAAACGCGCCGATGCCCTCCGCGAAGCGCCCCGTGACGGCGAAGGAGATCCCTTCGGGCCAGATGCGCCCTTCGCGCAGGCTCGCGTCGCGGTGGGTCGCGCCCAGGAGGAGCACCGCCCCCTGGGACAGCTTCGCGTCCAGGACCGTCCCGTCCGTGCCGGCCTGCCGCTCCTCCTGCCCGTCCCGGACCGCATAGACGCTCCGGTCCGTGGCGCTCCCCGCCGCGAAGCAGAAGCAGACCTGCGACTGGTCGCGGTACAGGGCGCCGGTGGCGCCGTAGGACGGATCCGACAGGTCGCCGAAAGGCGCACCGTCGGTCCGGATGAGCAGCGGCGCGCCGTTCTTGCGGAACGAGAATCCGGGCCCCTTCGCGGGCCGCGAAAGGGTATAGAGGTCCTCCCCGTCCTCCAGCAGGCCGACCAGGTATTCCCGGCCCGGGAAACGGAACAGCTCGGCCCCGTCTCGGCCGATGCGGGTCTCCCCGTCCGCCATCCGCTCCGTGTAGAGGTGGCCGGACAGCAGGTGGTGCCGGTCGGGGTCGGGGACGAAGCAGGCGTCCGCACCCGAAGGGAGGGTGAGGACCTGCTCGAAATCCTTATAAAGGAGCAGCTCGAACGCGACGGAACCGTAGGCGGTGTCGCGCTGCCAGTCATAGCCGTCCGGGAAGCGGACGGCGGAGAAATACACGGTGGTGTCGGCCTGCAGGAACGGCCGGGGCCCCAGGGTGTCGGGCGGCTCCGGGGCGCGCTCTGCGCCGCGCCCCGGCCCGTGCGGGCCGCACTCGCTCCGGGAGCGGTAGCCGTAGAGGCCGTCGCCCAGCGGGTCGCAGGCGACCAGGGCGGCCACCAGGATCCAAGGCAGAAGGGAAGTCTTCATAGTCTGTGCTTTTTCCGCAAAGAAGGCGAAAAAAACAAAACCCTGCAGAAAGAATCGTATCTTTCCGCAGGGCCATCATCATAAAAAATCGGTTTTAACGTTTATGCTTTTCCGAATCAGAAATTAAACCGCAAGCCGACGTCGAAATTCAACAGGAGCGGCTTCTCCGTCCGGATGCTGCGAGGCTGGCTGCAAGGGAAATAATAGTTGACGCCCGGATCGAGGTACAGGCCGACGCGGCGTCCGAGCAGGAACTCCACGCCGAGTCCCGCGGCCACGGAATACTGCAGCTCGTCCACCTTGTAGGAACGGACGATGTCCGGGGATCCGAAGAGCTTGTAGGTGTTGTCGATGCAATACTCCGCTTCGCCTCCGCCATAGACATAGAACTTGATGCGGCCGGAGGAGACGATGTCGTAGTAGAGGTGCAGCGGGATGCCGATATACTGGAGCGTGTGGTACACGCTGCCGGACACGCCCGCATAGCTGCCCGCGAAGGTGCGGCTGAGGCAGCTGTAGTCCAGGCCGGTGCCGATCGCGAGGCGGGGCGTCACGTAGAAGCGGACGCCGAGCCCGGCGGTGAAGGGGACGCTATACGAGGAAGCGCCCAGTTCCGAGAAGCCGTACTGCTCGCCGGGCGCCATCAGGCGGCCCGCCGGGGCGGTAAGGGAGGCGTCGTTGCTGCCGACGGCGCCCTGCGCATACAGGCTGGGGCGCGGCCGGGTGGCCTTGACGGGCTCCGGCTCCAAACCGGCGAAGGGGTCGTAGGCCGGGCGGACCTGGCGGGTGACGGGCCTCCGCCCGCCCGCGGAGGCCGGGGCCGGCTGCGCCTGTTCAGGCGCGGCCGCCACCGGGGCCTCCGGTGCAGGCTGCCCTTCGCTGTCGCTCAGGACGTCCTGCCGGGAAGCAGGCGCCGCAGGCACGGAGTGCCGGACAACGGGGCGGGAGGGCTCCGCCGGAGCGGAGGTCTCCAGGCCCGGGACCGCTGCCGGCGCGTCGAAACTCTCCGAGGCGCCGGCAGGATCACCGGTTTGGGCAAGCTGGGCTTGCTCCGGGTTATGAATAATGGTTGGAATTGAGGTTCGCGTGGTGGAGAAGAAAACGCCGACGGCGATGGCGGCAGCGGCCGCCAGGCTCAGGCCGGCCCAGCGCATCCAGCCCCAGGAGGCGGCTGCGGGAGCGGCGGAGGCGTCCAGACGCGCGGATACAACCTTCCAGACGCGGCGAGACGGCTTCGCCTCCGCGTCTGCAAGCATCGACCGGATCTGCCGGTCGAAATCCTGGTGTCGCATATCCTGCATCCTAATACTTTTCTTTGATCTTGGTCTGTAACAGCACACGGGCCCGCTGCAACTGCGAACGGGACGTGGTCTCGGAAATGCCGAGCATCTCGGCGATCTCTTTGTGTGAATATCCTTCGATAATATACAGGTTGAAGACCGTCCGGAAGCCTGGCGGAAGGGCGGCGACCATCTGGAGCAGATCGTTGTAGCCGATCTTCTGGATGGCGGACGGATCGTCGCTGGTGATGTTCCACGCGGCGTCCACGTCCTCGGAGTTCTTGAGCGCGTCCTTCTTTCTGAGACTCATCAATGCCGTATTGACAAAGATCTTGCGGGCCCAGCCTTCGAAGGAGCCTTCTCCCGAATAGCTGTCCAGTTTGGAAAAAAGGGTTACGAATCCGTCCTGCAGGATGTCCTCCGCGGAATCCCGGTCGCCCATGTAGCGCAGGCAAACTGCGTACATCCTGGCGGACAGGAGGTCGTAGATGGCTTTCTGGCAACGGCGGTTGCCTTGCTTCGCCCCTTCGATCCATTCTGTTTCCCGAGTGTTAAGATGCTTCTTGTCGGTGAAAAGTTGCATCCTGCTTCCCGAAAAAATAATTCCCACGAAAATAGCCAATTTTTCTCACAAAAAATATATATTTTTGTGTCCTATATGCGCAAGTTAGTATCATATCTGGCCGTCCTGCTGCTCTGTTTTTCCGCCCGGGCGCAAGCGCAGTCCCCGGACAGTCTTTTCCTCGCCGCGACCGCGGCCTATGCCGAAGGACAGATCCCCCAGGCCCGGGAAATCCTTGCGCAGCTGCACGCCCGGGAGCCTGAAGACGACGCCGTCAACTACTACCTCGGGATGTGCGAACTGGCCGCCCGGGACCTCGACGCCGCCGAGGAGCATCTCCTGCAGGCCGCCCAGAAAGATTCGACCAACACGTGGTATGTCTATGCCCTCGCTTCCCTGTATGACGCCCGGCGCGACCAGATCCGCTCCGGCCAGTATGTGGAGAAGCTGGTCAAGATGAACCCCTCGCTCTACAACAATCCCAACACCCTCTCGCTCGTGGCCGACTCCAAGGCGGCCGCCCGCCAGTACGACGAAGCCCTGTCCTACTACGGCCAGGCCCTGCTCCTCGACCCCGCCTACGCCCCCGCGCTGTACGGCCGGATGGAGCTGCAGCGCCGCCAGGGCAACTTCGTGCCGTTCTTCACCGACCTCGAGGCGCTGATCCGCAACGAGGACGTCCGCCCGGAGATGAAGAGCAACTACCTGACGATGCTGATGGACAACATCGATTCGCCGTTCTACTGGGTCTGGGGCGAGACGATCGAGCGCCTGGTGGACCTGGACCGCGGAATGCATCCGGACGACCACGACATCCAGCTGCTCAAGCTGCGGATGTGCTACATCCGGCAGGACTGGGAAGCCGTCCTCGAACAGTGCCGGGTGATGGAGGAGCTGGCCGTCGAGCAGGGCAACGACAAGCACCGCGGCGAGGCGCTCTCGCTTGCCGGCGACCTGTGGTACCAGCAGTTCGGCGACAAGAAGAAAGCCTACGCGATCTACGAGGAAGCCCTGAAGGCCGACCCCGACAATGCCACCGTGCTCAACAACTACGCCTACTACCTCTCGCTGGACGGCCGCAAGCTCCGCCGGGCGCTCGAAATGAGCCGCCGCGCCGTCGAGCTGGAGCCCGACAATTCCTCCTATCTCGACACCTACGGCTGGATCCTCTTCCTGCGGAAGAAACCCCGCGAGGCCAAGCCGGTCTTCAAGCACGCGATGCTCTACGGCGGCAAGGACAGCGCCGTCGTGCTGGAGCATTATTCCAAGGTCCTCGAAGCCCTGGGCGAGAAGGACCTCTCCATTTATTATAAGAATCTCGCCGAACAGAAGAGCAAATGACGCGCCTCCTCCGCATATGCGCGGCGCTCGCCGTCCTGCTGCTCGGCACCCTTTCGCTGCCGGCCCAGAACACCGCTTCGCAGGAGTCGCGCCGCGCTGCGCTCCGCAAGGAGATCGCGCAGCTGGAGAAGCAGCTCAAGGAGAATACTTCCAAGCGTGAGAACGCCCTCGGCGAACTGCGGCTCGTCCGCCGCAAGGTCGCCACGCGCCGCGAACTGGTCGCGGAGAGCGAGCGCGAGATCCGCGCCCTGACCGATTCCATCAACGCCCGCCAGGCGGAGACCGAGCGGCTGCGCAAGCGGCTCGAGACCCTCGAGAGCCACTACCGCAGCCTGATCCGCAGCGCCTACAAGAACCGCGACGCGCGCCTCTGGTTCACCTACCTGCTGGCCAGCCGCGACCTCGGGCAGGCCTCCCGCCGCTACGCTTACCTGCGCGAGCTGTCGGGCACGATGAACACGCAGGGCCGCCGGCTCAAGGAGCTGCGCGCCTCGCTGGAGACGGAGCTCGAGCGGCTCACCGCCCTGCGGAAGGAAGCGGAGAGCATCCGCACGGCCCGCGAGCAGGAGCTGAAAGAGCTGCGCTCCGAGGAGGAACGCTCGGACCGCCTGATCGCCAACCTGCAGAAAGACAAGAACCGCTACCAGGAGCAGCTCAAGACCAAGCGCAAGCAGGTGGAGGCGCTCAACCGCGAAATCGAACGGATCATCGCGCAGGCCATCGAGGATGCGCGCAAGAAAGAAGCCGCCCAGAACGGCGGCAAGAAGAATGCGTCCGGCACGTCCAAGCCGATCGACATCAAGCTCTCCGGCGAGTTCGCCGCCAACAAGGGCAAGCTCCCCTGGCCGGCGGACGGCCCGGTCGTGGAGACCTTCGGCAAGCACAACCACCCCGTCTATACCCAGCTGGTGATGCCCGCCAACAACGGCGTCAACATCGGCCTCTCGGCCGGCGAGGAAGTCAAGGCCGTCTTCGACGGCGAAGTGAAACGCGTGATCGTGATGCCGGGCTACGGCCGCTGCGTGCTGGTCCAGCACGGCGGCTATTTCACCTTCTACTGCAAACTGGGCAAGGTGAGCGTCAAGTCCGGGGACAAGGTGACCACCGGTCAGGTCCTGGGACACGTGGACACGATCGACGGCCAGACCGAACTGCACTTTGAGGTCTGGAAAGAAAAGACTCCTGAGAATCCGGAACTCTGGCTGCGGCCGAAGCGCTAGCTGACGACCCAGACGAGGACGTGGCGGTCGAAGGTGATGTACTGGAGATCCAGCTCCTCCTCGAATCCGTCCTTGTCCGTGAAGGTGGCGGCGAGCTCGCCCTCACCGTGCATCCGGAAATCTTCGATCTCGATCTGCTCGGCGAAGTCCACCTTGTACTGGGACATCATCTTGTAGACAGCCTCCTTCGCGCACCAGTAGATGGCGAGCTGCTCGTTGCGCTGCTCCTCGTCGATCTCTTCCACTTCTTCGATCTCATCCTCCGAGAGGGCCTTCTTCTTGACGGCCGAGAAATCGCGGTCGAGCGATTCGCAGTCAATGCCCACGTCCTCCGTCGGGTTGAGGATGACGGCGACGTAGCGGTTGGTGTGCGTGATGCTGATATTCATTGCGGAGTTCTCGATGTACGGCTTGCCGTTGTCGTGGTGGCTGAGGTACACCTTCTCCTCGAAAAGCGCGTCCAGCAGGCAGCGGACGGCTAGTTTCTGCTTACGCAGGGATTCACTCTTGATGTAGGAAATCTCCTCCATTTCGTCGGAGGGCACGGAAGAGAGCTCACGGAGCTCTTCTTCGGTTTCTGTAATCTGCCAGACCCCCACGCGCGAGTGGTAGTCATCGTCCAGATCTTTGATAAGATATAGGGCCATAAATAGTTTATAACATCGCAAAGATAATGATTTTTTGTATATTTGCGTGTTTTTTCAACAAGACGTCAATTTTTACTGTCCAATATGAATTATCTTACTAACGAAAAATTGGTCATCGTCGGTGCCGCAGGCATGATCGGCTCCAACATGGCCCAGACTGCGTTGATGCTGGGTCTCACCCCCAACGTCTGTCTGTATGATGTGTATGAGCCCGGTCTGCGTGGCGTTGTCGCCGAGATGGCGCATTGCGCGTTTGAAGGTGCCAATATCACCTGGACGACCGATCCTGCCGTCGCTTTCAAGGACGCCAAGTACATCATCTCCTCCGGTGGTGCCCCCCGCAAGGAAGGTATGACCCGTGAGGATCTTCTTAAAGGCAACTGCCAGATCGCCGAGGACTTCGGCAAGAACGTCAAGCAGTACTGCCCCGATGTCAAGCACATCGTCGTGATCTTCAACCCGGCCGACCTCACCGGTCTCGTGGTCCTGCTCCACTCCGGCGTCAAGCCCGAGTGCGTGACCACCCTCGCCGCCCTCGACTCCACCCGCCTCCAGGAGGCGCTGGCCAACGAGTTCGGTGTGCAGCAGTGCAAGGTGACGGGCGCCTACACCTACGGCGGCCACGGCGAGGCTATGGCCGTGTTCGCCTCCAAGGCCCTCATCGACGGCACCCCGCTCGCCGACAAGGCCCTCTCCGAGGAGAAGTGGGCTGAGATCAAGTACAACACCGTCCAGGGCGGTTCCAACATCATCAAGCTCCGTGGCCGCAGCTCCTTCCAGAGCCCGGCTTACAACGCCGTCAAGATGATCGAGGCCGCGATGGGTGGCGACAAGTTCACCTGGCCTGCCGGTTGCTACGTCAACAACGCCGCCTACCAGCACGTGATGATGGCCATGCCGTCCGTGATCGACGCGACGGGTGTCCACTTCACCGACCCTGCCGGCACCGCCACCGAGATGGCCGACCTGAAGGCTTCCTACGAGCACCTCTGCAAGATGCGTGACGAGATCATCGACCTCGGCATCATCCCGCCGGTGTCCGAGTGGACCAAGTGCAACCCGAATCTCTAGGATTGCAGCTCCGATAAAAGAAAAGACAGGCACACCGCCTGTCTTTTTTTGTATCCCGATTAATTGCTACCTTTGGACCATGATCATCGAAGCCCGCGATATCCGCAAAAGTTTCGGGACCCTGGAGGTCCTGAAGGGGATCGATTTCAGCGCGGAAGCGCACGAAATCGTGTCCATCATGGGCGCGTCCGGCGCCGGCAAATCCACCCTCCTGCAGATCCTCGGCACGCTGTCCCGTCCGGACGGCGGCAGCCTGCTGGTCGACGGCCAGGACGTCCTGCGCCTGCAGGGCGACGCGCTGGCCGCCTTCCGCGGACGCCGCATCGGCTTCGTGTTCCAGGCCCACCACCTCCTGCCGGAGTTCTCCGCCGAGGAGAACGTCCTCATTCCCGCGCTGATCGCGGGCGTCCCGATGAAGGAGGCGCGCCGCAAGGCCGTGCGCCTGCTCGGCGAAGTCGGCCTGGAGGCCCGGCTGGACCACAAGCCGGCCGAGCTGTCGGGCGGCGAGCAGCAGCGCGTCGCCATCGCGCGCGCCCTGGTCAACGACCCGGCCGTGCTCTTCGCCGACGAGCCCACCGGCAACCTCGATTCCGCCACCAAGCAGGAGATCCACCGCCTGCTGTTCGAGCTGCGCGAGCGGCTCGGGCAGACCATCGTCATCGTGACGCACGATCCCGAGCTGGCGGCCCTCTGCGACCGTTCCCTCACGATGAAGGACGGCCGCTTTATCTAGGCAGCGATTCCAGAAGAAGTTCGAAGAGGCGGGGCTTGGCGTAGCGGTCGAGTTCCGCTTCGTCGATCCAGGCGTACCCCGCGGGGAGTTCCGGCGCTTCCGCCGGTTCCCACAGATAGAAATCCACCAGCAGCGTCCGGTGCGTCAGCTGGTGCTTGACGCCCGATTTCAGCAGCACGGCATCTTTCGGTAGCTGGTCGCAGACCAACGGCTCGTACAGGCCGGCCCAGATGTCGCCCTGCCCGCGTTTGCGGATGGCGGTGCGGCCGCGGAAGCGCACGTAGACATAGTCGAAGCGGCGCTCCTGCACGGCGGGGCCCTTCTCCTTGACGGGCAGGCGGTCCACGGCGCCGGCGGCGAGGGCCGCGCAGCTCGCGGCAAGCGGGCACAGCGGACAGACGGGCGCGACGGGCGTGCATTGCAGCGCACCGAAATCCATCATCCCCTGGTTGAAGTCGCCCGCGCGCTCCGCGGGCAGGAGCGCCTGCGCGAGCGCGGAGAATTCCTTTTTGGCGGCGGTGCTGCCGACCGGCGTCGCGATGCCGTAGTGGCGCGCCAGCACGCGGTAGACGTTGCCGTCCACGACGGCGGCGGGCAGGCCGAAGGCGATGGAGCCGATGGCCGCGGCGGTGTAGTCGCCGACGCCCTTGAGGGCCCGGATCCCTTCCAGGGTATCCGGGAAATGTCCCAGCGCGGCGATCTGCCGTGCGGCGGCGTGCAGGTTGCGCGCGCGGCTGTAGTAGCCGAGGCCCTGCCAGAGGCGCAGGACTTCGTCTTCGCTGGCAGCCGCCAGCGCCTCGACGGTGGGGAATCTCTCCATGAACCGTTCCCAGTAGGCCTGCCCCTGCGCGATGCGCGTCTGCTGGAGGATGATCTCGCTCAGCCAGATGGGATAAGGGTCCGTGGTGCGGCGCCAGGGCAGGTCACGCCCATACGCGTCGTACCACGACAGGATGGTTTCTGAAAACGGGGACATAATACAAAAATACATTTTTTTCGTATTTTTGTCTGAGAAACCAAGTATCTGAAACGTGAAAAAGATTAAGATAATCCTGCTTGTCGCCGCCCTGCTGGGCGGGACTTCCGCATACGCACAGCAAGACTGGAGCGCCGGCATCGGCTATGCAACGACCTCTTTCAACGGTGTGGACGGCTCCCAATTCCTGATGTCCCACCCTCTTAAGGGCTTCTATGCCGGGGTCCGGCACGAGTTCTACTTCTCGGCGCTCGCCGGCCTCACCTTCGAGCCCGGCCTGCTGTTCTACTACCAGTCCGGCCGCAACGACAACGGCGTCAAGCCCAAGTTCATCAAGATGCACTACCTGTCCGTCCCGATGGACATCAAATACACCTTCGGCCTGTCCGGCGCCACGACGGCCGCCCTCTTCACGGGGCCCGTCGTCAACGTCGGCCTGCTCGGCAACCTCTATGAGAAAGGGAAATTCCACACCGTCAAGGACGTGGAGGATCCCAACCACCAGCTCACCCGGGCCAGCCTCCAGTGGAACTTCGGCCTGGCCTTCACCGTCGCCGAAGCCATCCAGCTCCGCGTCAGCTACGCCCTCGGCGTCAGCCGCCTCGTGCCGGAGCAGGAGCTGCATTTCAATACGCTTTCGGCGGGCGCCTGCGTCCTTTTCTAAACAGCATTTCCCGTGAGCGTCGTCTTCATCGTCCTGGCCGTCATCCTCGGTGTCCTCGGCATCGTCGGCAGCATTGTGCCGGGCCTTCCCGGCCCGCCGCTCAGCTGGCTGGGCATCCTGCTGATGTATTTCTTCGGCGGGACCAACGCCGCCGGCGAACCGCTTTCGCTGACGCTCCTGTTCGTCCTGCTGGCCGTCACGGTCGTGGTGACGGTGCTGGACTACGTCGTCCCGGCCTGGTTCACCAAGATGACGGGCGGCAGTAAATATGCTTCGTGGGGGGCCATCATCGGCCTGTTCGCGGGACTCATCCTTCCGATGCCGGTCGGAATGGTCCTCGCCTCGCTGATCGGCGCCTTCGTGGCCGAGCTGCTCTTCGCCGGCAAGGATGCCGGCTCCTCGCTCAAGGCCTCGCTCGGCGCCTTCCTCGGCTTCCTTTCGGGCACGGGGATCAAGCTCATCGCCTCCGGCGTGATGCTCTACTATATCATCGTGTACATCTAGAAGAGACCGACCACCAGGTTCCAGAACAGATAGCGGAGGGCCTTGCCGATCAGCAGCATCAGGAAAGCCCAGCCGCGGGGGACCTTGTAGAATCCCAGCGCCAGGACCGTGACGTCGCCGATGATCGGCACCCAGCTGAACAGCGCCAGCCAGACGCCGTATTTGCGGACGCGCACCTGCTGCTTCTCCAGCTTCTCCCGCGAGACCTTGAACCATTTCTCGATCCATTCCCACTTGCCGAGCCAGCCCAGGTAGTAGGTGAAGAGGCTGCCCAGCCAGCTGCCGGAGGTGGCGGCGAGGAAGCAGCCCAGGCCCTTGCCGGTCGTGGCCAGGACGGCGATGTAGAGCACGTCGGAACTGAACGGCACGATCGATGCCGCCAGCACGCTACCGAGAAACAGACCCAACAGCCCCAGGCTCTCCAACCACTCCATCTAGATCCGCAGGGTATTGTCAGCGCGGGCGGAGATCGCGTCGCGATGGGAGATGAACAAAAGGGTCTTGGTGCCGTGGAAACGGGCGTAGATGCGGTCGAGGAGGGTCTCCTCGGTCTCCGCGTCGAGCGCGGAGGTGGCCTCGTCGAGGATCAGGATGCCGCCTTCGCGCAGCAGCGCGCGGGCGACGGCGATGCGCTGGCACTGCCCCTCGCTGAGGCCGCTGCCGGTCTCGCCGCAAGGCGTGTCGAGCCCTTCGGGCAGGTCGTACACGAATTCGGCGACAGCCGTGTGCAGCGCCTCGCGCAGGTCCTCTTCAGACGCGTCTGCGCGTGCGAGGAGGAGATTCTCGCGGATGGAGCCGCTGAGCAGCGAATTCCCTTGCGGGACATAGAGGAAGTTGCCGCGCACGGCGGGGCCGGCGGGGAATTCGCCTTCGGCGCCGTAGAGCGAAACGCTGCCCGCGTCCGGCTTCAGCAGGCCGAGGACGAGGCGGCTGAGGGTGCTCTTGCCCGCGCCGGTCTGGCCCATGATGACGGTCATCGTGCCCGGCGCGAAATCGTAGTTGAAGTCCGTCAGGATGGCCTCCGGACGGTCGGGGTAGGCGAAACGGACGTCCGTGCAGCGGATGCCCGGGGCGCCGGACAGGACCACCGGCGTCTCGTCGGGTTCCTGCTCCAGGGCGCGGAGCTCCATCAGGCGCTCCACGGAGGTGGCGGCGTGGATGAAGGCGGGGATCTGCCGCGCCAGTTCGGCGACGGGGCGCTGGACCTGGCCGACGAGCTGCAGGAACGCGGTCATCATACCGTAGGTCACGGCCCCGCTGCGGATGCCCAGCACGCCCCAGAGGAACGCGGCGGCATAGCCGCCCATAAAGCCGAACATCATGAAACAGCGCGCGAAGGTGTTGTATTTGATGCGCGTGACCGTCTGGCCCTGGACGTCCTTCTGGAGCAGGCCCAGGCGGGTCATCACGCGCCCGGCGCCGATCAGGGTCAGCACCACGAGGCGCTTCTGGAGGTTCTCCTGCATCAGCTGCTGGACCTCGGCTTCCTGCTTGCGGATGCGTTCGGTGAGCCGGCGCATCGTGCGGAAGAAGAGGCGCGAACCCACGACGGCGGCGCCCATCAGCACGAGCAGCACCCACAGCAGGTTCGGTGCCATCAACAGCAGGTAGACGGACGCGGCGCCGAGCTGGATGAGGGTGATGACGACGTCCGGGATGCGGGTGCAGAGCAGGTCCGTGACCACGCGCACGTCCTCCTCGAGGCGGTTGACGGCGTCGCCGCTGCGGTAGGCCTCGCGGCCGGTCCAGGTGCTCTGCAGCACGCTGGCGAAGGTCCCGGCGCGCAGTTCGTTGCCCGTGCGCACGACGATGTAGCTTTCCCAGGCTACGGCGCCGGCCGAGCAGATGAGCTGCAGCAGCATGATGCCCAGCAGGAGCGCGATGTGCAGGTCCATCGGTGCGTCGAGTTCGCCCGTGGCGATGTCCACGAGGCGCTTGCTGGCCCAGACGAAGGAGAGCGAAGCGGCGATGCGGACCAGGCCGATGAGCACGCTCAGCAGCATCCGGCCCCGGACGGGGCGGGCCATCGGGCGGATGCCCTGGAGGATTTGGCGCAGCGGAATCATGGTGAATGGTTATCCTTCCAGGAGGCCGGCCTTGCGCCAGGCCTCGACCAGCTGTCCGGCGTCGGCCAGCGCGGTCTGCGCGTCCACGTCGTAGCGTGCCGTCAGCAGGTCCGCCATGTCCTGTGCGGAGAAGTCAAGTCCCTTGAGTTTGTCCCAGAGATAGGCGGCCGTCGCGTTCAGCGACACCACCTTGCTGAAGTCGACCGGGGAGAGGTCGTCTCCGGTGACGATATAATCCCGGCCCAGCGGCCGCAGTACTAAACCTTCAAGCAGTTTCATATTCGAATATGTATCAGTTCAACAAAGGTAACGATTATCGCGAAATAATTGCTACCTTTGTACGATTGTGAAATAACTAACTAAAAATATAAAGCATGGCAAATCCTATCAGCGTACTCAACCACGCAGCAGACAACATCCGCATCCTTGCGGCTTCAGCCGTTGAAAAGGCCAAATCCGGCCACCCGGGCGGCGCCATGGGCGGCGCCGACTTCATCAATGTGCTTTACAGCGAGTATCTGAACTACGACCCCGCGAACCCCACGTGGGCCGGTCGTGACCGTTTCTTCCTGGATCCGGGTCATATGGCTCCGATGCTCTACGGCCAGCTCTGCCTCATCGGCAAGTACAGCCTCGACGAACTGGCCAACCTGCGCCAGTGGGGCTCCCCGACCACCGGTCACCCGGAGTTCGACCCCAAGCGTGGTGTTGAGAACACCAGCGGCCCGCTCGGCCAGGGCCACGCCTACGCCGTGGGCGCCGCCATCGCCGCCAAGTTCCTCGCCGCCCACACGGGCAACCCGACCTTCGCGAAGGAGACGGTCTACGCCTACATCTCCGACGGCGGCGTGCAGGAGGAGATCTCCCAGGGTGCGGCCCGCATCGCCGGTACGCTCGGCCTGGACAACCTTGTCATGTTCTATGACTCCAACGACATCCAGCTCTCCACCGAGACCAAGGTGGTGATGAACGAGGATACGGCCGCCAAGTACCGCGCCCTCGGCTGGGAGGTCTTCGAGATCAACGGCAACGACGCCGCCCAGATCCGCAAGGCCATCGAGGCCGCCAAGGCCGTCAAGGGCAAGCCGGCCCTCATCATCGGCAAGTGCATCATGGGCAAGGGCGCCCTCAAGGAGGACGGCTCGAGCTACGAGCGCAACTGCAAGACCCACGGCGCCCCGCTCGGCGGCGACGCCTACAAGAATACCATCAAGAACCTGGGCGGCGATCCTGAGAATCCGTTCCGGATCTTCGACGACGTCAAGGAGCTTTACGCCCGCCGCGCCGAGGAGCTGAAGCAGATCTGCGCCGACCGCTACGCCGAGGAGAAGGCCTGGGCCGCCGCCAACCCTGAGAAGGCCGCCCAGCAGGCCGAGTGGTTCAGCGGCAAGGCTCCGAAGATCGACTGGAGCAAGGTCTCCCAGAAGGAGAACGACGCCACCCGTTCCGCTTCCGCCGCCTGCCTCTCCGTCCTGGCCGAGCAGGTTCCCAACATGATCTGCGCTTCCGCCGACCTGTCCAACTCCGACAAGACCGACGGTTTCCTCAAGAAGACCACCGCCTTCCAGGCCGGCGACTTCTCCGGCGCCTTCTTCCAGGCCGGTGTCGCCGAGCTCACGATGGCCTGCTGCTGCATCGGTATGGCCCTGCACGGCGGCGTCATCCCTGCCTGCGGCACCTTCTTCGTGTTCTCCGACTATATGAAGCCGGCCATCCGTATGGCCGCGCTGATGGAGCTGCCCGTCAAGTTCATCTGGACCCACGACGCCTTCCGCGTCGGTGAGGACGGCCCGACCCACGAGCCCGTCGAGCAGGAGGCCCAGATCCGCCTGATGGAGAAGCTCAAGAACCACCACGGCAAGAACTCCGTGCTCGTGCTCCGTCCGGCCGACGCCAAGGAGACCACCGCGGCCTGGAGCCTTGCGATGGCCAACACCGACACGCCTTCCGCCCTGATCCTGTCCCGTCAGAACATCGCCGACCTGCCGGCCGGCAACGACTACAGCCAGGCTGCCAAGGGCGGCTACATCGTGGCCGGTTCCGACGCCAACCCCGACGTCATCCTCGTGGCTTCCGGTTCCGAAGTCTCCACCCTGGAGGCCGGCGCCAAGCTGCTCCGCGAGGAGGGCAAGAAGGTCCGCGTCGTGAGCGTCCCTTCCGAGGGCCTCTTCCGCCAGCAGCCCAAGGAGTACCAGCAGAGCGTCCTGCCTGCCGGTGTCAAGAAGTTCGGTATGACCGCCGGCCTGCCTGTCACCCTCCAGGGCCTCGTCCCCGAGTCCGAGGGTGCCGTCTGGGGCCTCGAGTCCTTCGGCTTCTCCGCTCCCTACAAGGTGCTCGACGAGAAGCTCGGCTACACCGCGCAGAACGTCTACGAGCAGGTGAAGAAACTCTTTTAGTACGCAATGAAGAACATTCGGAACTTCTGCATCATCGCCCACATCGACCACGGCAAGAGCACGCTGGCGGACCGCCTGCTTGAACTGACGCGGACGGTGGGAGCGCGTGATATGGAGAACCAGGTGCTCGACGATATGGACCTGGAGAAGGAGAAAGGCATCACGATCAAGAGCCACGCCATCCAGATGGTCCATCAGTATCAGGGGCAGGCCTACAAGCTCAACCTGATCGACACCCCGGGCCACGTCGACTTCTCCTATGAAGTTTCGAGAAGCATAGCCTCCTGCGAAGGCGCCCTCCTGGTGGTGGACGCCTCGCAGGGCGTACAAGCCCAGACCATTTCCAATCTCTATATGGCGATCGACCACGGGCTGGAGATCATACCGGTCCTCAACAAGATCGATATGGACTCCGCCCAGGTGGAGGTCGTCACGGATGAGATCTGCGATCTGCTGGGCTGCGACCCTGCGGATGTCTTCAAGGTGTCCGCCCGTACGGGAGAGGGCGTCGCCCCGATCCTGGACGCCATCGTCGAGAAGATCCCCGCGCCGCAGGGCGACCCGCAGGGGCCGCTCCAGGCGCTCATCTTCGACTCCGTCTTCAATTCCTTCCGCGGCGTGATCGCCTATTTCAAGATCAAGAACGGCTCCATCCGCAAGGGTGACAAGGTCAAGTTCTTCGCCACGGGGATGGACTACGAGGTGGAGGAGGTCGGGGTCCTCAAGATGAAGCTCGTCCCCACGGACGAGATCGGCTGCGGCGACGTCGGCTACGTGATCACGGGCATCAAGAGCGCCGTCGAAGTCAAGGTGGGCGATACGATCACCCACGTGGCCAATCCCTGCGAGACCGCGATCGCCGGTTTCGAGGAGGTGAAGCCGATGGTCTTCGCGGGTATGTACCCCGTGCAGGCCGACAAGTTCGAGGAGCTGCGCGCCGTGCTGGAGAAGTTCCAGCTCAACGACGCCTCCTTCGTCTATGAGCCGGAGAGCTCGCTCGCGCTGGGCTCCGGCTTCCGTTGCGGATTCCTCGGCCTGCTGCACCTGGAGATCGTCCAGGAGCGGCTCTTCCGGGAGTTCGACATGGACGTGATCACCACGGTCCCGAACGTTTCCTACAAGGTCTATACGACCCAGGGCGAGGTGACGGATGTCCACAACCCTTCCGGCCTGCCCGCCCAGACGCTCATCGACCACATCGAGGAGCCGTATATCCGGGCACAGATCATCTCCAAGTCGGAATTCTTCGGTCCGATCATGAAGCTCTGCCTGGACCGCCGCGGGACCCTGATCGGTCAGCACTATATCACCGCGGACCGCGTGGAGCTGACCTACGACATGCCCCTGTCCGAGATCGTCTTCGACTTCTACGACAAGCTCAAGACCATTTCCAAGGGCTATGCCTCCTTCGACTATCACGTGATGGATTTCCGTCCGGCGCGGCTCGTCCGCCTGGACATCCTGCTCAACGGCGAGCCGGCCGATGCGCTGTCCACGCTCATCCACGAGGACAACGCCTACAATTTCGGCCGCAAGATGTGCGAGAAGCTCAAGGACCTCATCCCGCGCCAGCAGTTCGACATCCCCATCCAGGCGGCCATCGGCGCCAAGATCATCGCGCGCGAGACCGTCAAGCAGGTGCGCAAGGACGTGACCGCGAAGTGCTACGGCGGCGACGTGACGCGTAAGCGCAAGCTGCTCGAGAAGCAGAAGGAAGGCAAGAAGCGGATGCGCCAGATCGGCACCGTGCAGGTGCCGCAGAGCGCGTTCATGGCCGTTCTCAAACTGGATTCCTAGTCTGTATGGTCCGCCATTTCCAGGTCGCGGGACTCGTCTTCTCGCTGGCGCTGCCGGAGGATTTCCCGGCGGCGGACCTGCTCCACAACTATGACCCTTTCAGCATTCCCTGTCCTGCCGGAGAGGTGCTCTTCCAGCTCGAGCTGGGCGGGCCGTCGCCGGAAGCGGCGGGGGAGGCGCTGTTCGAGGCGAAGCCGGAGCTCGGCGAGCCGGTGGTGGGCCTGTACCGGTGCGGCGACGGCTATCTGGCCGCCTTCTCGCCGCAGCCCGGGATGCCCGTCTGCGGGGAGCTGACGATGAGCGCCGATTTCCGGCGCGGGCGGCTCCATACCTGCGGCAGCCCGATGAACCAGGCTTTCGCGGTCAACAACGCGCTGATGCTGCTATACGCTTTCGCTTCCGCGCCGTACCGGGCGCTGGAGATGCACGCGTCCGTGGTGATGCACGGCGGGCGCGGCTTCCTGTTCCTCGGCAGGAGCGGCACCGGGAAGAGCACGCACAGCCGCCTCTGGCTGCAGCATATCCCCGGCACGGAGCTGCTCAACGACGACAACCCCGTCCTGCGGGTCGTGGACGGCGAAGTGCGCGTGTACGGCACGCCCTGGAGCGGCAAGACGCCGTGCTACAAGGCGCAGGATGTGCCGGTGGGCGCCATCGTCCGCCTGAACCAGGCCCCGGCCAACCGGATCGACCGCCTGGGCACGGTGGGCGCCTATGCCTCCGTGATGGCGTCCTGCTCGGGTTTCCGCCCGATCCGGGCGCTCGCCGACGCGCAGCACGAGACGCTGGCCGTCGTGGCGCAGCAAGTGCCCTGTTACCGAATGGAATGTCTGCCGGACGCGGCGGCGGCCCGGCTCTGCCAGGAAACGGTCGATGGATAAGCGCACGATTCCCAATGAAATCCTCCTCGGGGAGGTGGCGGCCGTCCTGCGGGAAGGCCGGGAGGCGGTCATCACGCCGACCGGCAACAGCATGCTGCCGTTCATCCGCGGCGGCCGCGACCGCGTGACGCTGCGCGCGTGCGCCGACCTGGCTGTCGGCGACATCGTGCTCGCCTGCTTCGGCGGGCGCTATATCCTGCACCGCGTCATCGCCTGCGACGGCGAGGCCGTGACCCTGATGGGCGACGGCAACCTCGTCGGCACGGAGCGCGGCGCCCGCGCCGACGTGCTCGGCACCGTGACGGAGATCATCCGCCCTTCCGGGCGGCGCGTCCGTCCCGGCAAGGGACGCCTCTGGCGGGCGTTGAAGCCCGTCCGCCGGTATCTTTTAGCGATTTACAGAAGATTGAGTTAAGGAATCCGGGCCGCTACGGCACCGGATCGTACCCGCTGCCGCCCCAGGGGTGGCAGCGCAGGATGCGTTTCAGCGAGAGCCAGAATCCCTTGAGGGGGCCGTACTTGCGGAACGCCTCCAGGGCGTATTGCGAGCAGGTGGGCGTGAAGCGGCAGGTCGGCGGTTTGAGCGGCGAGATGCACAGCTGATAGAACTTGATCAGCAGGATGAAAGGGGCCGAGAGGACCCGCTTGCAGACCTGGCCGAACGTCATAATTTCTCCTGGATGCGGTGGAGGATGTCCGTGACCTCGGCGAAGAGGGTCGCGGAGTCGGCGATCTCAGGATGCGCGTAGGCGAGCATCAGGTCGACGCCCGTCGCCGTGAGCAGCTCCTTCTGGAGCCGGTAGGACTCGCGCAGCCTGCGCTTGAGGAGGTTGCGCTTGACGGCGCGCTTGAAGAACTTCTTGGGCACGGAGACCATCAGGCGGTTGATGCCGGTGTCGCGCCCCGCCGCCCAGCAGAAGCGCAGGTGCGGCGTGGTGCCCCATTTCCCATCGGAAATGAGTGCGGAGACAGTCGTCTTCCCGCACAGCCTTTCCTCTTTGGAGAGGGTATGGCTTTGCGGCGAAGTCATCTATTTCCGGGATTGAAGGTAGAGTTCGACAGCCTTGCTGATGGAAGTGGCCTCCGGGGTCGGGGCCTTGAGTGCGATCTCCAGGCCGGCTTCTTCCATGGCCTTGACCACGGCTTTGCCGAAGGAGATGAATTTGAGTCCGCCCTGCTTGAAGTCAGGGAAATTCTCGCGCAGCGAGACCACGTCGGCCGGGTTGCACAGCACGGCGATGTCGAAGCCGCCCAGGTCCAGTGCGTGGATGTCCTGGGAGACGGGCTTGACGAGCACGCCCTCGGTGTAGTCCAGCTTGGCGGCGGCGAACAGGCTCGTGATCGGGGAGATGTCGGATCCTTCCGTCGTGGCGATCAGGAATTTCTCGCCCTTGTGCTTGGCGGTGATCAGGGCTACGATGGAGGCGGGGTTGCCGGCGCCGTAGAAGATCTTGCGCTTGCGGTAGACGATGTGCTTCTGCAGGTACATCGCCACGGCTTCCGTGGAGCAGAAATACTTCATCGTCTCCGGGACCTTGAAGCGCATCTCCTCGCACAGCTTGAAGTACGCATCGATGGCGTGGCGGGAGGAGAAGACGATGGCGGTGTAGTCGGGGAGGTTGATGTGCTCTGCGCGGAATTCCTTGGCGGAAAGCGGTTCGATGAGGAAGAAGGGCTGGAAGTTCAGCTCCGCTCCGAACTGGTTCTGCAGAATCTCGTATGCCGCGAGATTGGACGGGACTTGCTGGGATATCAGGATCTTCATCTTGCTGCAAAAATGATCAAAAAAATATCATAACTGCTACCATAATGGCGGCAGGTAAAAATTCGAGCCCGCAAAGATACAAAATAGTTGACAATCCCGAACAACGCTTGCGTAAAATTTGTCCGGAACGGAAGATAGCGAACAGCCAGGCCAGGCCAAGTTCCGCCAGGATGAGGTGCCATCCGGCCATCGGCGAAAGGTTGAAGACGGCGATGACGCCCATCGTCAGGAAAAGGACCGGCGCGGCCAGCAGCAGGAAGGTGTACGGGTTGTTGAGGATGGCGGCGAAGGACTCGCCGGACAGCTCGCGCGGGCGGAAAACCGCGTAGCAGAGGCGGCGGAGCAGCAGGACGGCGATCGTCATCCCGGTCGTGGCCGCCAGGCTCCACTGCGGCGGGATGGCGTTCCAGAACTCCGGGCGCGCGGCCGCATAGCGGTCGATCGTGATGCAGAGGGGGAGGAGGTAGACCAGCGCCGTCAGGTTGCGCGTACGCGAAAGGCCGAGGCTGTGTTCGAGCATTTCCGCTCCGCGGGAACGGTCGGCGCTGAAGAGCAGGGCCGGCATCAGCTGGATGTAGTCCATCAGGTTGACGACCATCAGCACGACGGAGATCAGGACGACGATGCGGTTGGCCGGCAGGTCGGTCCAGTAGGACACCTGCTCCAGCCCCTCCCAGGGTTGGGTGGGCATTTCCAGCGATCCGCTGCGGAAGACCTCTTCGCCGAACATCACCTAGTTGCCGCGTTTGACGTTGTATCCCAGGCCGGTGAGCAGGGTGACGAGCTTGTCGCGCAGGTCGCCCTGGATGAGGATCTGCCCCTCCTCGACGGTGCCGCCCACGCCGCAGCGCGTCTTGAGCGTCTTGGCGAGCGCGGCGAGGTCGTCGGCGCGGCCGACGAATCCGTCCACGAGCGTGACCTGCTTGCCGGCGCGGCGGCGCCGGTCGATGCGCACCACGAGCCGCTGCTTCTGCGGCGGCAGGGTGTCCGCCTCGGGGGCGTCCTGCTCCGTCTGGTATTGAAAATCCGGGTTCGTGGAATAGACCACGCCCAGACGGCTTTTCCAGTCCTGTTGTGCCATGTGGGATAATTTTTGCAAAGATAAGGATTTTTAATTGTACCTTTGCAGGTTATGGATAGTAAGAAATTTAAACTGTGGAACCGGATCTGTGCGGCGCTCGCATTTGTGGTGTCGGCGGTGACCTACCTGCTGACCATCGAGCCTTCCGCCTCCTTCTGGGATTGCGGCGAGTTCATCGCGTCTTCCTACAAACTCGAAGTGGGGCATCCGCCGGGAAACCCGGTTTTCCAGCTGTTCGCCAGGTTCTTCACCCTGTTCGGCGACAATATGCACGCGGCCATTCTCGTCAACGCGCTGAGCGCGCTTTGCTCCGCCGCGACCATCTTTTTCCTGTACCTGACCATCGTCTGGCTGGCCAAGCGCCTGGTGCGCCCGGCCGCCGACGGCAGCTATAGCGCTGCGCAGGCCGTCGCCATCTTCGGCTCCGGCCTCGTGGGCGCGCTGGTCTACACCTTCTCCGACACCTTCTGGTTCTCCGCGGTGGAAGGCGAGGTCTATGCGATGTCCTCGCTGTTCACGGCCGTGGTCTTCTGGGTGATGACGGTCTGGTACGACCGCGCCGACCGCCCGCACGCCCTCCGCTGGATCGTGCTCATCGCCTTCCTGATGGGCCTGAGCATCGGCGTGCACCTGCTCAACCTCCTCGCCATCCCGGCCCTGGTGTTCATGTACTACTACCGGCAGCGGGAGGACAAGCCGTTCACGTTCTGGGAGCTGGTCAAGGTCTTCGGCGTGGGCGTGGTGGTCCTGGGCGTGCTGAACTTCCTGTTCATCCCGTACCTGCCCAAGCTGGCGGCCTACTTCGACCTGTTCTTCGTCAACGTGCTCGGCCTGCCGTACAACACCGGTGCGACCTTCTTCATGTTCGCGCTGCTCGGCCTGCTCTTCTGGGGCCTCTTCGTGACCCTGAAGAAGGAGAAAGTCTTCCTCAACACGGTCCTGCTCTGCACGACGACGATCGTCATCGGCTTCTCCGTGTTCACCATCGACGTCATCCGCTCCAGCGCCAAGACGCCGACCAACGAATACCAGCCCGACAACGCCTTCACGCTCGTGCGCTACCTGTCCCGCGAGCAGTATGGCACCACGCCGCTCATCTACGGCCAGTATTACGCTGCCCCGTATGAGCTCAAGACCACGACCTACTATGCCCCGATGGACGGGAAATACAAGAAGGTCGAAGGCCCGGTCGACGCCCGCTACAAACCTGCTGGCAAGATGCTCTTCCCGCGTATGTGGAGCACTAGCGCGGACGGCAGCTACGAACGCTTCTACGAGTCCTACACGGGCGGCAAGGGCACGTACGTCTCCGGATCCGAGGTCCGCAAGCCGTCGATGGCGGACAACCTCAACTACTTCTTCGACTACCAGCTGAACTGGATGTACTGGCGCTATTTCATGTGGAATTTCGCCGGCCGCCAGAACCAGATCCATTCGCCCACCCCGGGCGACCTCTTCCACGGCAACTGGGAGAGCGGCGTCAAGTTCATCGACGATTACCGCCTGGGCGACCAGACCGACGCGCCCGGCGTGCTCGCGGACGACAAGGGCAAGAACCATTATTATTTCCTGCCCCTGCTGCTCGGTCTGCTGGGCCTGTTCTTCCAGTTCGACCGCGACAAGCGCGGCAGCTGGCTGACCTTCCTGATGTTCTTCATGACCGGCATCGCCATCGTGCTCTACCTCAACCAGCCGCCTTATCAGCCGCGTGAGCGCGACTACGCGTATGCGGGTTCGTTCTATTTCTTCAGCGTCTGGGTCGGCCTGGGCGTCGCGGCGCTCTGCACCTGGATCGACAAGCTCAGCAAGGGTCGCGGCGGCGTGCTGACGGCCGGCGTGCTGACGGGGCTCTGCCTGTTCGTCCCGGTCCAGATGGCCGGACAGAACTGGGACGACCACGACCGTTCCAACCGCCGCACGGCGGTGGAGATGGCGCGCAACTACCTCAACTCCGTGGGCAAGGACGGCATCCTGGTGACCCACGGCGACAACGATACCTTCCCGCTCTGGTACGCCCAGGAGGTGGAGAACGTGCGCACGGACGTGCGTATCTGCAACACCTCGCTGCTCGGCACCGACTGGCACATCGACCAGATGAAGTGGGCCGTCAACGAATCCTCCCCGCTTCCGCTGACGGTGGGACCGGAGCAGTATCTCTACGGCACCAACGAATACGTGCCGATCTACGACACCCAGGAGCGCGAGATGTCCATCGCCGACGTGATGGCCATCTTCAAGCACCCCCAGATCAAGGCGCCGATGACCAGCGGCCGCAAGGTGGACTACATCCCTTCGCGCAAGATCGTCGTGCCGGTGAACCGGGAGAATGTCCTCAAGTATGGCATCGTGGATGCGAAATACGCCGACCAGATCCCGGATTCGATCGTGCTCACGATCGCCAAGAAGAAGGAAATGATCAGCAAGCCCGAGCTCTTCATGCTCGACCTGCTGGCCGGTTACCAGTGGGACCGTCCCCTGCATTTCCTCAACCTCGGCGGCGACATCAACGTGGGTATCAAGGATTACCTGGAATACAACGGCTATTCCTACAAGTTCGTCCCGATCAAGAACAAGACCACCCGGACGGAGAACGGTTTCGTCGACACGGACGAGCTGTACCGGATGATGACGGAGGTCTATTCCTGGGACGCGGTGGCGCGTGACGACTATTTCATCGACTACCAGAACCTCTACACCAACCTGGGCGTGCTGTCCATCCGCGAGCTGTTCGTCAGCTGCTCCGACATCTTCCTGGATGCGGGGGAGCGCGACCGGGCGCTGGAGATGATCGACAAGTGCGTCGAGGTGATGCAGCACTATCCGCTGGAGACGATCCCCCTGGGCTTCTCCAACAACGACTATATGGTCCTCCTGATGGTGAGCCGCTATTACGAGCTCGGCCAGCCCGACAAGGCGCGGACCCTGGCCGTGCAGATGGCTTCCGAACTGCTGGAGAGCGCCCAGTTCTACCTGGAGTTCTACCCCGTCTCGAAGAGCGAAGCCGATATGTGCAGCCAGTTCATCTATGCGATGGCCGACGTGATGGAGTCGGGCGGCGACGCCGAACTGGCCAAGCAGGTCACGGACACGCTCGAAATCCTGATCAAGGAGGCGAACGAGGTGATATCGCAGGCTAAATAGACAAAGAAATGGTTGAATTCCCTTCTCCTTCCTGGCGAGACTACGAGCTGATCGACAGCGGCGCCGGCGAGAAACTGGAGCGATTCGGCGCCTATGTCCTCGCCCGGCCCGAGCCCAAGGCCCTGTGGGACAAATCCCTCTCCGAGGCCGAGTGGCGCAAGCTCGCGCACACGACTTTCACGCCCGGCGCCGGTTTCGGCAAGGCGGGCAAGGAAGACAGCGGCACCTGGAACCGTCTCAAGAAGATGGACGACCAGTGGTATATCCAGTACAAGAACGAAGCAGGCCTCTCGCTCGACCTGCGCCTCGGCCTGACTTCCTTCAAGCACGTGGGCGTCTTCCCGGAGCAGGCCCCCAACTGGGACTTCATCTACCGGCAGACCCGCGCCCTCGCGGCGAAGGGCCGCACCCCGAAGGTGCTCAATCTCTTCGCCTACACGGGCGGCGCCTCGCTGGCCGCCAAGGCCGCCGGGGCCGACGTGACCCACCTGGACTCCGTCCGGCAGGTGGTCACCTGGGCCCGCGGCAATATGGAGCACAGCGGCCTGGACGGCATCCGCTGGATCGTCGAGGACGCGATGAAATTCGCGCAGCGCGAGGCGCGGCGCGGCAACCGCTACGACGGCATCATCCTCGACCCGCCCGCCTACGGGCACGGCCCGGACGGCGAGAAATGGAAGCTCGACGAATGCCTCTACGGGATGCTCCGTTCCGTGGGCGAGATCCTCGCCCCGAAAGACTCCTTCATGGTGCTCAATCTCTACTCCAACGGCTATTCCGCCCTGCTGGGCGAGACGGTCGTGCGCCAGGCGATGCCCGTCGGCGCCATCGAGAGCGGCGAACTCGCCCTCAACGACCGTTTCGGCAAGGCTTTGCCGCTCTCGATCGTGGTCCGTATGACCCGGTTATGAGATATTAAAAAATTTGTTAAATTTGCGGTCCGGAAACATTTAAACATCAAATAAGCTTATGCAGCAATTCATCGATTCCTACGATTTCGCCGGCAAGAAGGCGATCGTGCGCGTGGACTTCAACGTTCCGCTCAATGAGAATTTCGAGATTACCGACGACACCCGCATCCGCCGGGCGATGCCGACTCTCAAGAAGGTCCTCGCCGGGGGTGGTTCCCTGATCATCATGTCCCACCTCGGCCGTCCGAAGGGTGTGACCGACAAGTTCTCCCTGAAGCACATCGTGGATCACGTGGCCGAGTGCCTCGGCGTTCCGGTGAAGTTCGCTGCCGACTGCCAGAAGGCCCAGGCCGAAGTCGCCGCCCTCAAGCCGGGTGAGGCCCTGCTTCTCGAGAACCTCCGCTTCTACGCCGAGGAGGAAGGCAAGCCCCGCGGACTCGCCGAGGATGCTTCCGACGAGGAGAAGAAGGCCGCCAAGGCTGCCGTCAAGGCCAGCCAGAAGGACTTCGTCAAGACCCTCGCTTCCTACGCTGACTGCTACATCAACGACGCTTTCGGTACGGCCCACCGTGCCCACGGCTCCACCGCCCTCATCGCCGACTACTTCCCCAACGACAAGATGTTCGGCTACCTGATGGAAGGTGAGATCAAGGCCATCGACAACGTCCTCAAGAACGCCCAGCACCCCTTCACCGCGATTATCGGCGGCTCCAAGGTCTCCTCGAAGCTCGCCGTCCTCGAGAACATGCTCGAGAAGGTGGACAACCTGATCATCGGTGGCGGTATGGGTTATACCTTCATCAAGGCCCAGGGCGGCCAGATCGGCAACTCCCTCCACGAGGACGACCTGATGCCGCAGGCCCTCGAGATCCTGGCCAAGGCCAAGGAGAAGGGCGTGAAGATCTACCTCTCCACCGAGACCGTGGTCGCCGACGACTTCAGCAACGAGGCCAACACCAAGCTCGTCCCCTCCAACGCCATCCCTGAGGGCTGGGAGGGCATGGACGCCGGCAACGCTTCCCTCAAGACCTGGAAGGAAGTCATCCTCGGCTCCAAGACCATCCTGTGGAACGGCCCCGTCGGCGTGTTCGAGATGCCGACCTTCGCCAAGGGTACGCTCCAGATCGCCGAAGACCTCGCCGAGGCCACGGCGAAGGGCGCCTACACCCTCGTGGGTGGCGGTGACTCCGTCGCTGCCGTGACCCAGATGGGCTACGCCGACAAGGTGAGCTACGTCTCCACCGGTGGCGGCGCGATGCTCGAGGCCCTCGAAGGCAAGGAACTGCCGGGTATCGCCGCGATCCGCGGCTAATCCCCGGACGATAGATGACCCGGACATCGCAAGCTGTCCGGGTTTTTTGTATCACTTTTCGCCGGAAATGTGTATCTTTGATTGATTTTCAAACTACTAACCGCAAACCGAAAGATTATGGCCTATCAAGAAGTAACCAAGACAAGCTATGGCAGCCGGCTGGGCGGATCCCTCAAGGGGATCGTCACCGGACTCCTTCTCTTCATCGCCGCGACCGCCGCTCTCTGGTGGAACGAAGGCCGCGCCGTCAAGACTTCCAAGATGCTCAAGTCCGCGCAATCCGTCTGTGTCGATGTCCCCGACGTCTCCACGGTCGATCCTGCCCTCAACGGCAAGATGATCCATGCCACGGCCATCGCGAAGACGGACGAGATCCTGTCCGATCCCGACTTCGGGGTGCAGGCGAATGCCATCCGCCTCGTGCGCGACGTCGAATACTACCAGTGGGTCGAGCACGCCCAGTCCGAGTCCAAGGACAAACTCGGCGGCGGCCAGGAGACCGTCACGACCTATACGTACAGCATGGAGTGGGTGGGCGCTCCCGTCAACTCCGCCAATTTCCACGACCCGGACTACCAGGGCAGCAACAGCGTCCGCAAGACCGTTTCCGACAACGAGGTCCGCGCCGCCAAGGTTGACTTCGGCGCCTATGTCCTCCCGCCGGCACTGGTGGGGGCCATTCCGGCCGACGTGCCCGCCAACCTCCCCGAGACGGTGGCGAACGGGACCGACACCTTCGTGTCCGGCAATGTCGTGTATTATGGTGAGAATCCCCAGCAGCCGGTCATCGGCGACGTCCGCGTGACCTTCCGGCAGGCGGTCGGCGGCGAAGCCTCCATCCTGGCGCAGGTCACGGGCAATTCCTTCGAGCCCTTCACGCACAAGAACGGCAAGAGCCTGATGACCCTCTCGATGGGCAACCATTCGATGGAATCGATGTTCGAGTCGGAGAAAGCCGCCAACAAGATGCTCCTGTGGTTCATCCGCATCCTGTGCATCTTCCTTGTCATCGCCGCCCTGCGGATGATGTTCAGCATCCTCGTGACCCTCCTCAAGGTGCTCCCGCCGCTGGCCAAGGTCGGCGAGGTGGGCGTCAACCTGGTGACCTTCATCGTCGGCCTGGTCTGGTCCCTGATCGTCATCGTGATCGCCTGGGTGTTCTGGCGTCCGGTGCTGGCCATCGGCCTGGTCGTGGTTATCGCCGCGCTCATCTACTTCCTGGTCTCCAAGAGCAAGAAGGCGACGGGTGCGAAGGAAACGGTGGAAGCCGCGAATTAACCGTTGAGGCCGCGCGCGAAGTGCGTAGGCTCTTTCTTAACCGGCTGCGGGTGAACGACCGCGGCCGGTTTTTTCGTCCGGGCCGCATAGACGAGCAGGCAGAGGCCCGCGACGACGAAGGGAATGGAGAGCAGCTGGCCCATGTCCAGGGTCATCGCCTCCTCGAACTCGACCTGCGGCTCCTTGATGAACTCGATCAGGAAGCGGGCGCCGAAGCAGCCGACCAGGAAGAGGCCGAAGAAGAATCCGCGGTGGACCTTGTCGAGCCTGTTCTTGTAGAACCAGACCAGTGCCAGGCCGAGCAGCAGGTAGCTGAGGGCCTCGTAGAGCTGGGTCGGGTGCTTGGGCTCGGTCTCGCCCTGCAGGTCGAAGATGAATCCCCAGGGGAGCGTGGTCACGTCGCCGTAGATCTCGGAATTGAAGAGGTTGCCCAGGCGGATCATGCAGCCGGCGAAGGCCACGGCGATGCAGAGCCGGTCCATGATCCAGAGGAAGTCGAAGTCGTGCTTGCGGCCATAGCGGCGGGCGAACCATCCCATCGCCAGGAGCAGCGCGATGGCGCCGCCGTGGCTGGCCAGGCCGCCCTTCCAGGGCATGAAAATCTCCCAGAACCCTTCCCAGGAGCCGAAGAAGTAGTCCGGCTGATAGAAGATGCAGTGCCCGAGCCGGGCGCCGACGACGGTGGCGATCAGCAGGGTATAGAGCAGCGGGTCCATCAGTTTGGTGTCCACCTTCTCCCGGGTGAAGAACCACTTGAAGAGGTACCAGCCGATGACGAAGCCCGAGACGAAAAGCAGGCCGTACCAGCGGATCTCGAGGGAACCGATATGGAAGAGGACAGGATCGACGTGCCAGTGCACGGAGAGAAGATTCATCATGGCTGTGTTGTCCAGAAGTACAAAAGTTCTTCTGAAATGACAAAGATAATAATATTTGATGACAGACTCGGTTCGTGGTGTAAAATTTGCATACCATCAGCCGCAATTATGGTTATGAGAAAAAGTTTAACGTTAGTATTTTTAGTTCTTTTCCCGTTCATTTCCCTGGCTCAGTCTGCCGATACGACTTCCGCACCGAAGCTTCTCACCCTTGAAGATGCCCTTAGGATCGCCCTGAGCGAGAATGCTTCCGTCCAAGTCGCGGACCAGGAAATCGAACGGACGGGCTATGCCCGCAAGGGTTCATACGCCGCATTATTCCCGCAAATCAACGGAACCGCTTCCTTCCAGCGCACCATCAAGAAACAGGTCATGTACATGGACTTCGACCTGGGCGGTGGCGCAGGTGCCAGCGGCGCCGGTTTCGAGGTCGGCCGCTGGAACACGTGGTCGGCCGGCGTCAACGCCAGCATGCCCCTGGTCAACGCACAGCTCTGGCAGAGCCTGCGCATCTCCGACCAGGACGTCGAACTGGCCGTCGAGAAGGCGCGCAGCTCGCGTCTCGAGACGGTCGGCCAGGTCAAGCAGGCGTTCTTCGCGTGCCTGCTCGCGCGCGAGGCCTTCGAAGTGTACAAGTCCGCTTATGAGAACGCCCTGGAGAACTGCAACCAGATCCAGCGCCGCTACAACGCCCAGAAGGCGTCCGAGCTCGACCTGACCCGCGCCAAGACGACCCTGGCCAACGCCATCCCCAACGTCTATGACGCCGAGAGTTCTGTCATCCTGTCACTCTGGCGGCTCAAGGCCGTGATGGGCGTGAGCCTGGAGGAGAACATCGACGTGGCGGGCAGCCTCGACGACTACGCCGAGCACATGCTCTACGACCTGCACGAGAGCAGCGAGCTCTCGCTGGAGAACAACTCCACGATGCGCCAGCTCGCCCTCCAGGCGGAGCAGCTCGCCGACGCGATCAAGGTCCAGAAATATGCCTCCCTGCCGACGCTCTCGCTGTCTTTCAACTACAGCATCAACGCGATGACCAACGACTTCAAGTTCAGCGAGTACAAGTGGTCCCCGTATTCCTTCGCGGGCCTGAGCCTGTCGGTGCCGATCTTCTCCGGCGGCCAGCGTGCCAACGCCGTGCGCCAGGCCAAGGTCCAGGCGCGCGAACTGGAGATCCAGCGCGCCAACACGGAGCGCCAGCTCAAGATCTCCATCCGCCAGTACCTCAACCAGATGGAGACGGCGATGAAGAGCTACAGCTCCGCCCGCAGCGCCGCCGAGACGGCGCAGAAGGCCTATGACATCGCGTCCCGTTCCTACGAAGTGGGCCGCAGCACGCTCACGGACCTCAACGACGCGCAGCTCGCGCTGACCCAGTCGCGGCTCGGCGTCTCGCAGGCCGTCTATAATTTCGTCGTGGCGAAGGCCGGTCTCGAAGGTACGCTCGGCGCCGATTTCATCGATGCCGAGGGCAATGTCCAACTGAATAAAACATATGACAATGAATAAGCAAGTTTTGATAGGTATCGCCTGCTGCGCGCTGCTCAGCGCCTGCGGGCAGCAGAAATCCGGTGCGCCCGCCGGAGCCCCGATGATGGGCGCGGCGGACAAGACCCCGGTCGTGTCCGTGGCCGCCGCCGTCCTGCAGCGGGTCCCGCAGGACGCGGTCTATTCCACCTCCGTCCAGGCCAACGCGGTCAACAACATCGCCCCGCAGAGCGGCGGCCGCATCCAGAAACTCAACGTCGAGGTCGGCGACTTCGTGTCCGCCGGACAGGTCCTCGCCGAGATGGACCGGGTCCAGCTCGACCAGGCGGCCCTCCGCCTCAAGAACGACGAGACCGAGCTCGCGCGCGTGAAGCAGCTGTATGCCGAAGGCGGCGTGTCCCAGTCGGATTTCGAAGCCCTGGAGCTTGCTTTCAAGGTGTCCAAGAGCAGCTTTGAGAACCTGCAGGAGAATACCATCCTGCGCGCTCCCGTAGGCGGTGTCGTGTCGGCCCGCAACTACGACCGCGGCGACCTCTACGGAATGGGCCAGCCCATCTACACCGTCCAGCAGATCACCCCGGTCAAGCTCCTGGTCCCCATTTCCGAAGCTGACTATACCCGCGTGAAGCGCGGCGACAAGGTTTCCCTGACCGCCGACGCCCTGCCGGGCAAGACCTTCACCGGCACCATCGTGCGCCTCTATCCGACGATGGACCCCGGCACGCACACCTTCAGCGCGGAGGTCCGCGTGGCCAACGAGAAGCGTGAGCTCCGTCCGGGCATGTACGCCCGCGTGACCGTGGACTTCGGCGCCCGCGAGAGCGTCGTCGTGCCCGACGCCGCCGTGATCAGGCAGCAGGGTTCCGGCCAGCGCACCGTCTTCGTGCTGAACGCCGACGACACCGTGTCCATCAAGGTGGTCGAGGCCGGCCGTCACTTCGGCAGCCAGTATGAGATCCTTTCCGGCCTGGAGGCCGGTGAGCAGGTGCTTACCGGCGGTTTTGCCAACCTCAAGTCCGGCGATAAAGTGGAGGTCAAGCGATGAGCATCTACCGTTCCGCGGTCGAGCATCCCGTAACGACCGCCCTGCTGTTCGTCGCCCTCGCCATCCTGGGTGTCTTCTCCCTGAGCCGGACGTCCATCGCCCAGTTCCCGGAGTTCGACTCCAACACAATCATGGTGATGGCCTCCTACCAGGGCGCCAACGCACAGGATATCGAGACCAACCTGACCAAGGTTCTCGAGAACGCCCTCAACGGCGTGGAGAACCTCAAGGAGCTGAACTCCCAGTCCAAGGAGAACATCTCCCTGCTGACCCTGACCTTCAATTACGGCGTCGACATCGAGGCCGCGACCAACAGCGTCCGCGACAAGCTCGACATGGTCAACGCCATGCTCCCGGACGGGGTGTCCAACCCCGTCATCTTCAAGTTCAGCGCCTCCGACCTGCCGGTGATGCTGCTCTCCGCCACGGCGGACGAGAGCCTGCCGGCCCTGGACAAGATCCTCGACGACAAGGTGTCCACGCCGCTGGCGCGCGTGCCCGGTGTGGGTACGGTGTCCGTGAGCGGCGCGCCCAGCCGCGAGATCCAGGTCTACTGCGACCCGAGCAAGCTGCAGGCGTACGGCCTGAGCATCAGCTCGATCGCGAGCGTGATCTCGGCCGAGAACCGCAACCTCCCTTCGGGCAACATCGATATCGGCTCCGACACCTACACGCTCCGCGTGCATAAGGAGTTCTCCGACCCGTCCGAGCTGCTCGACGTCGTGGTCGGCGTGGCGGGCGGCCGGGCCGTGTACCTGCGCGACGTCGCGCAGGTGGTCGACGGCCAGCAGGAGCGCGAGCAGGAGTCCTACACCAACGGACGCCGCGCTGCGCGCATCATCATCCAGCGCCAGAGCGGCGCCAACACGGTCAACGTCATCCGCGGCATCAAGAAGCAGATGGCCCAGATCGAGAAGACCCTGCCCGCCGACGTCAAGATCACGACCATCGTGGACGGCTCCCGCGAGATCATCAACACGATCAACACCCTGATCGAGACCATCCTCATCACCTTCCTGGTGGTCATGCTCGTGGTCTACATCTTCCTGGGCAGCTGGAAGTCCACCTTCATCATCGTCCTTTCCATCCCGCTGGCCCTCCTGGCCTCGCTGATGTACCTCTATGCGACGGGCAACACGCTCAACATCATCTCGATGTCCGCGCTCGCCATCGCGATCGGTATGGTCGTGGACGACGCCATCGTGGTGCTGGAGAACATTTCCACGCACATCGCGCGCGGCGAGAAGCCGAAAGAGGCGGCCGTGCACGGCACGGGCGAGGTGGGTATCTCCGTCATCGCGTCCACGCTGACGATGCTCTGCGTGTTCCTCCCGCTGACGATGATCAACGGCATGGCCGGCATCATGTTCCGCCAGCTGGGCTGGATCGTCTCCATCATCATGATCGTGTCCACGACGGCGGCCCTGACCTTCGTCCCGATGCTCTGCGCCCACTGGCTCAAGCGTGACGTCACCCACGGCAAGTTCTTCAACGCCATCTTCGTCCCGATCAACAAAGCCATCGACAAGATTTCCCGCGGCTACGCCCACGTGATCCACTGGTCGACCAAGCGCCGCAAGGTGGTCGTCCTCTCGTTCGGCGCCGTGTTCATCCTCTCGATCGTGCTGCTGGCCCCGGGCCTCAAGACCGAATACTTCCCGCGCGGCGACTCCGAGCGCCTCACGGTCACGATCAACCTCCCGATGGGTACGGCCCAGGAGGTGACCCGCGAATTCTACGAACGCATCTACAAGGACATCACCGAGGCGGTCCCCGAGATCCAGGTGCTCAACGCCACCTTCGGCCAGGCCGACACGGACAATGCCTTCGCGAGCATGCAGAGCAACGGTACGCACATCCTTTCGCTCAACCTCAACATCGGCACCTCCAGCACGCGCAAGCGCTCGTCGGCCGAGATTTCCGACGTGCTGCGCGGCATCTGCGCGCAGTATCCGGAGATCCGCCGCGCGATGGTGTCCGAAGGTATGGGTATGGGCGGCGCTTCCACCGTCGAGGTGGAGGTGTACGGCTACGACTTCGCCGCGACGGACCGCGTGGCCCAGGAGCTCAAGGACCGGATGTTCCAGGAGCCTTCGTTCACGCAGGTGACCGTCAGCCGCGAGGAATACACGCCGGAGCTCCAGATGGACTTCGACCGCACCAAGCTCGCCCTCAACGGCCTCAACTCCACGACCGCTGCCGCCGCCTTCAGCTCGGCGATGAGCGGCACCGTGGCCTCGCTCTACCGCGAGGACGGTGAGGAATACAACATCCGCGTGCGCTACGCGCCGCAGTTCCGCTCCAGCGTCGAGGATATGGAGAACATCGTCGTCACGACGCCGACCGGCGCGACCGTCCGGATGAAGGAGCTCGGCACCGTGGTCGAGGGCCTCGTCCCGCCGACCATCGAGCGCAAGGACCGTTCGCGTCTGATCACGGTCACGGGCATCGTGGCCAAGGGCGCCGCCCTGAGCGACGCCGTGGAGAGCTGCAACCGCATCATCGACGGGATGGAGATCCCGTCCGAACTGTCCACGGTCATCGCCGGCGACTACGAGGACCAGCAGGAGATGTTCGGGCAGATGCTCGCGCTCATCCTCCTGATGATCCTGCTCGTGTATATGGTGATGGCTTCCCAGTTCGAGAGCCTGATGGCCCCGTTCGTCATCATGTTCAGCGTCCCGTTCGCCCTCGTGGGCGTGATCCTGGGCCTGCGCATCACGGGCCTCGCCCTCGGCGTGATGTCCATCATCGGTATCATCATCCTGATCGGTATCGTGGTGAAGAACGGTATCGTGCTCATCGACTACACGATCCTCTGCCGCGAGCGCGGCATGAACATCCGCGACGCGTCCACGACGGCCGCCAAGAGCCGTCTGCGCCCGATCCTGATGACCACGCTGACCACCGTCCTGGGTATGCTCCCGATGGCGATCGGCACGGGCGAAGGCTCCGAGATGTGGCGCGCCCTGGGTGTGACCGTGTGCTGGGGTCTGTCCGTCTCCACGCTCATCACCCTCGTGCTCATCCCGACGGTCTACTGCTCGTTCACCTACAGAATGGAAAGAAGAAACGAAAGAAGGAGGAACCGCAAATGAAAGCAATGTTCATCGTCTATAACCAGGCCTACAACGAAGAAATCATCGACCTGCTTGTCGCCCACGGCCAGCGCGGATACACCCGCTGGGAGGGCGTGGAAGGCAAGGGCGGCTTCAACGGATTCCCGCGTTTCGGCAACCACGCCTGGCCCGAACTGAACCACGCGCTGCTCGTGATGATGGAGGACGACAAGGTCGCCCCGCTGCTCGCGGACATCGAAAAGAAGGACAAGGAAGCCCCCGACCTGGGCCTGCGCGCCTTCGTGTGGGGCATTGAATCTTCTTATTAAATTACTATATTTGCAAATCGGGAGGCTTTTTGCCGGCCCGTTTTAAAGGAGGTTTCATTATGGAAATTGTCATCAACGCAAACAATATCGGAGAGGTGCTGGCTTCGCCCGTGCCTGTCCTGATCGATTTCTGGGCCACCTGGTGTGGTCCCTGCCGTGTCCTTTCCCCGACCGTCGACGAGGTGGCCAAGGAACTGGACGGCAAGGCCGTCGTGGCCAAGTGCAATGTCGACGACTGCGAGGAGATCGCCATGCAGTATGGCATCCGCAACATCCCGACCCTGCTCTATTTCAAGGGCGGGCAGCTGGCGGACCGTACCGTGGGCGTCGTCTCCAAGCAGGAGATTGTCGACCGACTGCAAAAATTAATGTAAAACACACTTTAACCAGTTAAGAGATGAAAAAGATTCTTGTTATCGTCGCTTCGCTGCTCGTCGCAGTGAGCGCCCATGCCCAGCTTGGTGTGGTGGCTGGCTTCACTTCTTCCAAGACAAATCTCGAGGAGGCTTATGCCGACATCAACAATGTTACCCAGTATCACGTAGGTCTCACCTACAAGCTCGACCTCGGCATCATCGCCGTCCAGCCGTCCCTCATCTACAACGTGAAGGGTGCTCGCCTCGAAGGTTTCAAGGCCGGCGACATCCAGACCAACATCGGCCAGATGGACTTCAAGACCGGTTACCTCGAGCTTCCGATCCAGGTGCAGGCCGGTATCAACCTCGGTCTCGCCCGTGTCTATGGCTTCGCCGAGCCGTTCGTGGGCTACGCCATCAACAACGAAATCATCGCTGGTGCCAAGAGCGATCCCGTGCAGACCTGGGACAACATGAAGTCCCGTCTCGAGTATGGTTTCGGCCTCGGCGCCGGTGTCGAGCTGATCAAGCACGTGCAGGTGTCCGTGAAGTATTTCTGGAACCTGGGCGATATGTACGGCAAGGAGATCAAGGTCGGCGAGCTTGTCAAGACGACGCTTGCCGAGCAGAAGGCTAACGGTATCTCCGCTTCCGTGGCGCTTCTCTTCTAGATGACTATGTCGGACAAACGGGCAGTTATCTATTGCTCCTCGAGTTCCGACATCGATCCGGCCTATAATCAAGCTGCGCGGAAAATTGTCCGCGCAGCTTGTTTGGCAGGATATGATATTGTCTCGGGAGGTTCCTGGAGGGGTACGATGGGCCACGTCTGCGACGAGGCCCTTGAACACGGAGTCCGTGTGATCGGCGTCCTCCCGCGTTTTATGAAAGGCTTCGAGCATCCGCGCCTGACAGAGTGCATCTGGACGGACCGGATGTCCGAGCGCAAGGACCTGATGCGCGAAGGGACCAGCGTCGCCATCGCCCTGCCGGGCGGGATCGGAACGCTGGACGAGGTGGCCGAGACCTACTGTCTGGCCAAGCTCGGACGCTATCCCGGCCGCGTGATCGTTTTCAATCCGGACGGATTCTACGATCCGTTCAAACTTCAGCTCGACCGCTACGTGGAGCGGGGGATGATGGACGCGGATTCCCGCGCCCTGGTTTCCTTCCCGGAGACGGTTGAGGCTTTGACCGAACTTTTGTGAGCAGACAGGACATCATCGAATACCTCGGCGAGGATTGGGACCGCGTGCTGGCCCTGATCCGGGACCGGCTGCATTCCGATGTGCAGCTGCTGGAGGATACCAACAGCCGCATCCTGTCCAATACGGGCAAGCTCCTGCGCCCGATGATCGCGCTGCTGATCGCCCGGGCGATCGGCCGGCCCAACGAGGACAGCATCCGCTGCGCGGCGGCCGCCGAGCTGCTGCACAACGCCACGCTCATCCACGACGACGTGGCCGACGAGAGCGCGGAGCGGCGCGGCCGCCCGACGCTGAGCGCCCTGCTCGGGCCCGGCCCGGCCGTGCTGGTGGGCGACTACTGGCTGGCCCGTTCCGTAGGCCTGATCATCGACACGGAGCACCGCGACCAGATGGTCCGCGCCTTCGCCAAGACCCTCACGGACCTGGCCGAGGGCGAGATGCTCCAGCTGGAGAAGGCGTCTTCCTGCGACACCCGCGAGGAGGACTACCTGCGGATCATCCACTGCAAGACGGCGTCGCTCTTCCTGGCTGCCGCCGAGGCGGCGGCCCTCTCCGTCGACGCCGATCCGGCGCGCCTGGAGGCCGCGTGCGCCTATGGCGCCGCCCTGGGCATCGCCTTCCAGATCAAGGACGACATCCTCGACTATGCCGGGACGGAGACCCTGGGCAAGCCGGTCGGGGTGGACTTGAAAGAACAGAAAATCACGCTTCCGCTGCTGGCGGCCCTGGAGGGCTCGCCGCGCGAAGCGGAAATCCGTACGCTGGTGCGGGACATCCCGTCCCATCCCGAGCATTGCGAGGAGATCCGCCGCTTCGTCAAGGAGCGCGGCGGCGTCGAGAAAGCCGCCGCCCGCCTCGCCGAATGGGTGGAGCGCGCCGTGCGTGCACTGGACGCATTCCCGGACGGTCCGGCCAGGGAATTCCTGACCTCCATCGCCCGGTTCAACAATTTCAGACAGGTATGACGTTCGCGCAGATACAGGGCAACGAAGATGTGAAGCAGGCGCTCATCGGCATGGTGGACGCCGGCCGCATCCCGCACGCCATCCTCTTCCACGAGGACGACGGCGGCGGGGCGTTCCCGCTTGCGCTCGCCTTCCTGCAATACCTCTTCTGCCGCGAGCGCAGCGGCGGCGACTCCTGTGGCCGCTGCCCGGCCTGCGGCAAGGTCGGCCGGCTGATCCATCCCGACGTGCATTTCGTCTTCCCGACGGGCGCGTCGATGCTCTCCGAGCAGTATCTGGAGCCGTTCCGCCGGCTGGTGGCCGAGCATCCTTCGTTCCGCGAAGCGGAGCTCAACGACGCCCTGGGCATCACGGGCAAGTCCCCGCTGATCGCCGTCGGGGAGTCGCGCCGCCTGCTGGAGAAGCTCTCCCTGAGCGCGCTCGAGGGCGGCTGGCGGGCGGTGGTGATCTACCTGCCCGAGCGGATGGGCGTCGAAGCCGCCAACCGCCTGCTCAAGATCATCGAGGAGCCGCCCGCACAGACGGAGTTCCTGCTCATCGCGCACCAGATGGAGCGCGTGCTGCCGACGATCGCCTCGCGCTGCCAGCGCATCCGCGTCCGCCCCGTCGGCTCGGCCGTCGGTCCGGAGTCCGCGGATGCGGACATCCTGGACGAGCTGATGGCCGCCCTGCTGGGCAAGGACCTGTTCGGCGCGCTGGACGTGGCCGACCGGCTGGCCGCCTCCGCCACGCGCGAGAGCGCCAAGGCCTTCTGCGCCTTCACGGCGGACCGCCTGCGCCAGGTCTTCCTGGCCCAGCAGGGGATCGAAGGCGTCGGGGAGATCTCCCCGCAGGCCCGCGGCTGGGCCGCCAAATGCCGCAAGACTTTTCCGCGCCAGGCCCTCGAGGTCCTGGACCGCACCCAGACCCTCATCGGTCGCAATGTCAACCTGAAGATCCTCTTCACCGACATGACGGACCGCCTGTTTTTACTGATATGACGACAAACGAATCCATCCAATACGACTGCTTCCGCGGTTGCGTGGTCACCCACGAGGAGGGCACGGGCGAGACCCGCTGCACCTATCGCGCCGGATGCTGCAAGCTCGGCGACTACAACTGGCTGAAGGACGCCAACGACGGGACCTACCGCAATATCTTCGAGGTGCGCTTCAAGAATACGCGCAAGGGGTTCTACATCAACGACTCCTCCCAGAACGTCCGGCTCGGCGACCTGGTGGTCGTGGAGGCCACGACGGGCCAGGACCTCGGCATCGTGACCCTCGAGGGACCGATCGTCGGCCGCCAGATGCGCAGCCGGGGACTCGACCCGGAGACGGCCCAGTTCCGGAAGATCTACCGCAAGGCCCGCCAGAGCGACATCGAGAAGTGGCAGGAGGCCATCGCCCGCGAGCAGGACACGATGATCAAGGCCCGCCGCATCGCGGCTGAGATGGGCCTGGAGATGAAGATCGGCGACGTCGAGTTCCAGGGAGACGGCTCCAAGGCCATCTTCTACTACATCGCCGACGGCCGCGTGGACTTCCGCCAGCTGATCAAGGTGTTTGCCGAGGAGTTCCGCATCCGCATCGAGATGAAGCAGATCGGCGCGCGGCAGGAGGCCGGCCTCATCGGAGGCCTGGGCATCTGCGGCCGCGAGCTGTGCTGCGCCAACTATATTTCTTCCTTCCAGAGCATCTCCACGGCGGCCGCGCGCTGCCAGGACCTGTCGCTCAACCCGCAGAAGCTCGCGGGCCAGTGCGGCAAGCTCAAGTGCTGCCTCAACTACGAGGTGGCGACCTACCTGGACGCCCAGTCGCACATCCCCAAGGTCAGCGGCCCGCTCGAGTTCGAGGACGGCCTGGCCTGGCTGCGCAAGACGGACATCCTCCGCGAGGTGATGTACTTCTCCTACGACAAGACCTCCGACGCCAACCTTTACCCGCTGGACGCCGCCGAGGTGTGGGACATCCTCGAGATGAACCGCAACGGCGAGAAGCCGGAGTCGCTGCGCACGGAGCCGGAACCCAACATCCCGGAGTTCGTGACGGCGGTGGGCGACGACAGCATCAGCCGCTTCGACGCGCCCAAGCGCAAGCGTTCGCGCGGCGGCAAGGGCCGTTCCAAGAGCGGCCAGGGCGCCAAGGAAGCGCGCCCGGCCCAGAACGGAGCCAAAGAGGCGCGTCCCGCGCAGAACGGCGACAAGCCGGCCCAGGCGGCCGGTGAACAGCGCAACGGCAATGGCAACGGCCACGGCCGGGGCCGGGGTGGCCGGAACCGGGGCCGCGGCGGCAACGGGAACGGCAATGGCAACGGCGGCCAGAAGCCGCAGGCCAACAAATCCAACGAATAAGATGCGCACGCGCCGGGGCAAATGGGCGCTGCTGGCGGTGCTGGTCTGCGGACTGGTGCTGCCCGCCTGTTCCGAGCCGGACGGCGTCGAACTCTTTGTCCGCCGGGCGGAAGTCAAAGGCGGCGTATATGTCTTTTCGCTGCCGCTCAAGGACACCACGGCGGCGTATGATTTCTGGTTTTATTCCAGCACGCCTTCGCGGCAGCCGCTGCAGAACCTCCAGCTCAACGTGCAGTGGCTGGCGCCTTCGGGCGACGGCTTCGCGGAGACGGTCTATATGAAGACCGTCGAGCGCGGGGGCTCGAAGGAGCTGTACCGGCGTGCGATGGTGCCCGCGCAGGCGGGCGACTGGCAGCTGAGCGTCCGCCCGATCTGCGAGGACGGGGCGATCCTGGGGCTCGGCGTCATCTGCAAGAAGCACGAAGATGGGACACGATAAGCTACGCAAATTCGCGGAGAACGAGACGTTCTCCTGCCTCCTCCAGCCCTCGGCGCAGGAACTGCTCGCCGACGGCTATTTCAACCTGCGCGACCACGCCGTCAAGGGACACTGGGCGGAGCGTTTCGGCAACGACAACCCCATCGTCCTCGAACTGGGTTGCGGCAAGGGGGAGTATACGATCGCGCTGGCCGAGCGGGATCCGGGCCGGAACTATATCGGCGTGGACATCAAGGGCGCGCGCCTCTGGAAGGGCGCCAAGTACGCCACCGGGCATGCCCTGTCCAATGTCGCGTTCCTGCGTACCCGCGTCGAGTTCATCTCGGCCTTCTTCGCGCCCGGCGAGGTGTCCGAAGTCTGGCTGACCTTCTCCGACCCGCAGTACCGCAGCGAGAATTCCCGCCTCTGTTCGCCGCTCTTCCTGGAGCGCTACCGCGGTTTCCTGCGGCCGGGCGGCATCGTCCACCTCAAGACGGACTCCCGCTTCCTGCACGAATACGCCCGCGCCGTCTGCGCGGCCAACGGCCTGCAGGTCCTCGCCTGCACGCAGGACCTGTATGGCGAACCGGCCGGCAGCTCCCCGCTGAAAACGTCCGGCTGCGCCGGACCCCTCCCATCTGACGATGGGCCCCTCCCTCTTACGGAGCCGAGGGTGGCACGGTTTTCTGCGGGGACTGCCGGTCCGGATTCGATTTCCCCTGTCGTAAGGGAAGTTCAGACGTTCTATGAGCAGCTGTTCCTCCAGCAGGGCTATCCGATCACGTATCTGTCGTTCGTGATCGACCGGGAGGGGGCGTATGTCAGCCCCCGAGATCCCGAGGAGTTCGACACAAAAAAGTGGCGCGAAGCCGAGGGCCCGCGCCTGCTTTTCGGTCACGATTCTGCCGAAACCCGCCGCCAGAAACTCCGTGCCGGAGAGAAGGCTTGACAGTTGGCGGAATTCTGCTATCTTTGCAGGACACACCGTTTTTATCCACATATGTTACGCAAGATCCGTATCGCCCTCGCAGCCTTCTTCTTCGTGGGGATCACGCTGCTGTTCCTGGGCATCGGCCACGATTGGTTCGGCTGGATGGCCAAGCTCCAGTTCCTGCCGTCCGCCCTGGCCCTGAACCTCGTCGTGGTCGGAGTCATCCTCCTGGCCAATTTCCTGTTCGGCCGCGTCTACTGTTCGACCATCTGCCCGATGGGCGTCTTCCAGGACCTCGTGATCCGGGTGCGCCGCACCGTCGGCAAATGGCAGCAGGACGCCCAGACCCGCCGCCTCAAGCGGCTGAAGGAGAGCGGCTCCACCGAGAAACCGAAGGTGAAGCAATACCTCAAACGCTTCGACTACGTCGCCGAGCACAAATGGGTGCGCTACGGCGTCCTGGCCCTCTCGCTGGCCTCCATCTTTGCCAGCGGCCAGATGCTCATCGCGCTCATCGCGCCGTACAGCGCCTACGGGCGCGTGGTGCGGAGCCTCGTCGGCGCGGCCTCCGGCTCCGTCTCCCTGCCGCTGCTGGTCACGGGCCTGGTGACCCTGGTCGTCATCGCCTGCTGCGCCTGGATCTGGGGCCGCGAATACTGCAACACCATCTGCCCGGTGGGCACGACCCTGAGCCTGGTGAGCCGCTTCGCCCTGTTCCGTCCGGTCATCGACGAGGACAAGTGCACGAAGTGCGGCCGCTGCGAGCGGGGCTGCAAGTCCGCCTGCATCGATGCCAAGAACCATAAGATCGACTATTCCCGTTGCGTGGCCTGTTTCGACTGTATCGACAACTGCCAGCAGGGCGGACTGAAATACCGTTTCGTGGGGCTGAAGGGAAACGGCGGGAAGGCCGCCGGCCCGGAAACGAAGGAAGACGGCGCCGACACGGGCCGCCGGGCGTTCCTCGCCACGACGGCGCTGGTCGGCACGGCGATCGCCGCGCAGGCCCAGCACGGGCAGGGCGGCCTGGCCGAAGTGCTGCCCAAGCAGAACCCCGAGCGCGGCACGCGCCTCGTGCCGCCCGGCGCGGGCAGCGTCAAGTCGTTCTACGACCACTGCACCGCCTGCCAGCTCTGCGTGACCGCCTGCCCCAACCACGTCCTGCGTCCTTCTTCCGACCTTGAGCACTTCCTCCAGCCGGAGATGGGCTACGAGAACGGCTACTGCCGCCCGGAGTGCCACGCCTGCAGCGACATCTGCCCGGCGGGCGCCATCCGGCCCCTGAAGCCGGGCCAGAAGCAGACCATCCAGATCGGCTTCGCCCACGTCAACCTCGAACTCTGCCTCGCCGCCAAGGGCGAAGCGAGCTGCGGCAACTGCGCCTACCATTGCCCGTCCGGCGCCATCCGGATGGTCGATTTCGAAGGCTCGTCCTACAAGATCCCGACGGTGGCCGAGACCCAGTGCATCGGCTGCGGCGCGTGCGAGAACCTTTGCCCTTCCCGCCCGATCAGCGCCATCACCGTACGCGGCAACTCCGTTCACCACACCAACGCTTGAGCCTTATGGACAGAAGAGAATTTTTGAAATCCGCAGGCCTGGGCGCCGCCGCGATCGGCGTGGCCGCCTGCGCTCCCGGCGCCGTCAAGAAGGCGGCCGCCGATACCGGCAACAAAGACCTCCACGGCGAGATGCTCCAGAATTTCCCGGGCATCGGCACCCTCGGCTACGGCTGTATGCGCTGGCCGATGGTGAAAGGCGAGGACGGCCAGAACCACATCGACCAGGAAGAGGTCAACCGCCTGGTGGACTTCGCCCTCGAGCACGGCATCAACTACTTCGACACCTCTCCCGTCTACCTGGGCGGCGACAGCGAGCGCGCCACCGCCGAGGCGCTGAACCGCCACCCCCGCGAGGAGTGGCTGCTCGCGACCAAGCTGTCCATCTTCGCGCCGACGTCCTATGAGGACTGCGTCCGGATGTACCGCCGCTCGCTGGAGATCTTCAAGACGGACCACATCGACTACTACCTGCTGCACGCCATCAGCGACTTGAACGACTACAAGAACCGCTTCGAGAACTGCGGCATCGTGGACTTCCTCGTGAAGGAGCGTGAGGCGGGCCGCATCCGCCACCTCGGCTTCTCCTTCCACGGCCACCAGCAGGGCTTCGACGATATGATGGCCCTGCACGGGAAATACCACTGGGACTTCGTCCAGATCCAGATGAACTACCTGGACTGGGAGCACCCCAGCGGACGCAACACCCGGGCCGACTACCTGTATTCCGAGCTGGACAAGCGCGGCATCCCCATCGTCATCATGGAGCCGCTGCGCGGCGGCGCCCTCGCGGAGATCCCTTCGCAGCTCACCGACCGGCTCAAGTCCATCGAGCCGGAGCGCTCCATCGCCTCCTGGGCGTTCCGCTACGTCGGCAGCTTCCCGCGCGTGATGTGCGCCCTGTCCGGCATGACCTATATGGAGCACCTGCAGGACAACCTGGAGACCTTCCTGGACTTCAAGCCGCTGGACGACGACGGCAAGAAACTGCTCTGGGGCGTGGCCAACGAGATGACGAACTATCCGCTGGTCAGCTGCACCGGATGCCAGTACTGCATGCCCTGTCCCTACGGCATCAACATCCCGGGCATCTTCAAGTTCTACAACGACAACGTCACCGCCGGCACCTACGTGGCCAGCAAAGAGCAGGAAGGCTACGCCAAGATGCGCCGCAAGTACCTGCTGGCCTACAACGAGGCCATCCCGACGGTCCGCCAGGCCGACCATTGCATCGCCTGCGGCCGCTGCGAATCGCTCTGCCCGCAGAACATCCGCATCCCGCGCGAGCTGCGCCGCATCGACAAATACATCGAGAGCCTGAAGCAGGAGACGCTCTAAGTTTTTATTTTCATAGAAAATAGCTACTTTTGTGGTTCGATTTAAAGTTGAACGACAAAAGTAGTTATTGATATGACCTCCAAGGAAATCCGTCAGAAATTCCTCGAATTCTTCGCATCCAAGGGCCACACCGTCGTGCCTTCCGCGCCGATGGTGGTCAAGAATGACCCGACCCTGATGTTCACCAACGCCGGCATGAACCAGTTCAAGGACATCTTCCTGGGCAATGCCAAGGCCCCGTACCTGCGGGCCGCCGACTCCCAGAAGTGCCTCCGCGTGAGCGGCAAGCACAACGACCTGGAGGAAGTCGGCCACGACACCTATCACCACACGATGTTCGAGATGCTCGGCAACTGGAGCTTCGGCGACTACTTCAAGTCCGAGGCCATCGACTGGGCGTGGGAACTCCTGACCGAGGTCTACAAGATCGACAAGAACCTCCTCTACGCCACCGTGTTCGAGGGCGCCGCCGAAGACGGCACCACGCTCGACACCGAGGCGCAGCAGGCCTGGCGCAAATACCTCCCGGAGGACCACATCCTCCTGGGCAACAAGCACGACAACTTCTGGGAGATGGGCGAGACCGGTCCCTGCGGCCCCTGCTCCGAGATCCACATCGACATCCGCACCGCGGAGGAGAAGGCCGCTTCCGGCATCGCCGGCCGCGACCTCGTCAACAAGTCCGACCCGCACGTGATCGAGATCTGGAACCTCGTGTTCATGCAGTACCAGCGCATGGCCGACGGCCACCTCGAGTCCCTGCCTGCCCGCAACATCGACACGGGTATGGGCTTCGAGCGCCTCTGCGCCGTGCTCCAGGGCAAGAACAGCAACTACGACTCCGACGTCTTCACCGGGATGCTCGCCCGCATCGGCGCGCTCTCCGGCCACAAATACGGCGAGAGCGACAAGACCGACGTGGCGATGCGCGTGATCGCGGACCACATCCGCGCCATCAGCTTCAGCATCGCCGACGGCCAGCTGCCTTCCAACGTCAAGGCCGGCTACGTCATCCGCCGCATCCTGCGCCGCGCCGTCCGCTACGGCTACACCTTCCTCGGCCTGACCGAGCCCTTCCTCTGCCAGCTCGTCCAGCAGCTCGTGGACGATATGGGCGAAGCCTATCCGGAGATCGCCAAGCAGCAGAAGTTCATCGAGAGCGTCATCCGCGAGGAGGAGATGGCCTTCCTGCGCACCCTCGACCGCGGCATCCGCCTGATGGACGAGTGCATGGAGCGCAGCAAGGACAGCAAGGTCATCGCCGGCGCCGACGCCTTCAAGCTCTACGACACCTACGGCTTCCCGATCGACCTGACGGAGCTGATCGCCGCCGAGAACGGCTTCACCGTGGATCAGGCGGGCTTCCAGGCCGAACTGCAGCAGCAGAAGGACCGCGCCCGCAACGCCACCGCCAACACCTTCGGCGACTGGACGGTCTACCACGAGGGCGAGGACGTGGAATTCGTCGGCTTCGACACCACCGAGGTGGAAGGCGCCCTGCTGCTCAAGCAGCGCACCGTCGTCCAGAAGAACAAGGAGATGCTCCAGCTCGTCTTCGACCGCACCCCGTTCTACGGGGAGATGGGCGGCGAGATCGGCGACACGGGCTTCATCACCGCCGCCGACGGCGAGCAGATCAAGATCCTCAACACGGTCAAGGAGAACAACCTGACCATCCATATCGCGGAGCGCCTGCCGCAGTCCTGCGAGGGCGCGTTCAAGCTCAGCGTCGACGCCCCGCGCCGCCAGCGCATCGCCAACAACCACAGCTGCACGCACCTGCTGCACCGCGCCCTGCGCGAGATCCTCGGCACCCACGTGGAGCAGAAGGGTTCCTTCGTGGGCGACCAGGGCTTCCGCTTCGACTTCTCCCACTTCGAGAAGCTCTCCGACGAGCAGATCGCCCAGGTCGAGCAGCGCGTCAACGAACTGATCCGCAGCAACTTCCCGCTCGCGGAGAAGCGCAACGCCACGATGGACGAGGCGCGTGAGATGGGCGCGATGGCGCTCTTCGGCGAGAAGTACGGCGACCGCGTCCGCGTGGTCCGCTTCGGACCGAGCGTCGAGCTCTGCGGCGGCTGCCACACCTCCGCCACGGGCAACATCGGCTTCTTCAAGATCACCGGCGAGTCCGCCATCGCGGCCGGCATCCGCCGCATCGAGGCCGTGACCGGCGCGCAGGCCGAGGAGCTCGTCTCCGGTATGCAGAGCCTGATCAAGACCGCCCGCGGCTTCTTCAACAACGCCCCGGACCTCGCGGCCGCCATCCAGAAGATGATCGAGGACAACGCCACCTTCAAGAAGCAGGCGGAAGAGTTCGCCAGGCAGAAGGCGGCCGACTTCGCCCGCCAGCTCGCCCAGAAGGCGCAGCAGAAGGGCGGCGTCCAGCTCATCATCGCCGCGGAAGCGGGCCAGGAGTGCGATCCGGCCCTCATCCGCAACGCCGCACTGACGCTCCAGAAGGAGCTGAAGGGGACCGCCCTCGTGGGCGCGTATTCCGCCGACGGCAAGCCGCAGCTCGTCCTGATGTACACCGACGATCTCGTGGCCGCGGGCCGCAACGCCGGCAAGGACATCCGCGACGCCGCCAAGTTCATCCTCGGCGGTGGCGGCGGCCAGCCCGGCCTCGCGACCGCAGGCGGCAAGAACGCCGAGGGGCTCGGCCAGGCCCTCGCCGCCCTCGTTGAAATCGCAACGCGCTAATTAGACCCTTTCCGGGATGAAGAAGCTGGACCGCTTCATAGTGAAGTCGTTTATCGGACCCTTCGTTGCGATCCTCTTCATCGTGGTCTTCATCCTGATGATGGAGACCCTCTGGCTCTATATCGACGAGCTCGTCGGCAAGGGCCTGGGCATCCGCACCATCCTGGAATTCCTGTTCTGGGGCGTCTGCAGCATCGCGCTGCCGCTCGCCCTGCCCCTTTCCATCCTGCTCGGCGCCACGATGACCATCGGGCAGCTCGCCGAGCGCGGAGAGCTGATGGCCATCCGCGCCGCGGGCATCTCGCTCGGCCGCGTCATCGCGCCGCTGGCCGTGGTGGGGCTGCTGCTCTCGTTCGGCACCTTCTGGGTGTGCTCGCGGGTGGTGCCCCACGCCTACAACCAGATCTACACCCTGCGCGACGACATCGCGCGCACCAAGGACGAGATCAAGATCCCGCCGGGGACCTTCTACGACGGCATCGAAGGCTACATCCTCCGGGTGGGCGACCAGAACAAGTCGAGCAAGATGTTCTACGACGTGCAGGTCTACGACCACACGGCCCACAAGGGCAACATCTCCGTGACGATCGCCGACTCCGCCCTCCTGAAGATGGCCAAGAGCAAGGAATACCTGACCTTCACCCTCTTCAACGGCTCCACCTACCGCGAGGACAACACGCTGCGCTACAACGACACGACGCTCGTCCTGCAGCACATCGACTTCGCGCGGCAGGAGCTGCTCATCCCGCTGAAGAACTACAGCTTCGAGAAGTCCGACTCCGCCCGTTTCGACGACGCGATCAAGACCAAGCAGATGGCGGAGCTGCGCCACCTCAGCGACTCGCTCCGCAACTACCTGGACTCGATGCACCGCCGCAACTACGAGATCCTGCGCCACCATGCGGCCTTCCAGCAGGCGCGCCAGCTCGACACGGCGCACCGCAACCCCGCGCGCCAGGATTTCTCGGCCCCGGACTACCTGCAGTGGAAGGGCCCGGACGCCGCGGCGCAGGCCCGTATCCGCGCCGCCGACAACGCCTCCAAGTTCAGCGCGGAGATCAACAATTTCCGCTTCGAGTCCTATGACCAGAGCTACAACCTCCGGCAGTCGGACCAGTCCTTCCTGGAGAAATACGCCGTCGGCCTGGCGTGCTTCCTGCTCTTCTTCATCGGGGCGCCGATGGGCGCGCTGGTGCGCAGCAAACACGGCGGCCTCGGCGTGAGCCTGATCATCTCGGTGCTCTTCTTCGTCCTGTATTATGTCATCAACATCTCCGGCAGCAAGCTGGCGCGCGACGGCGCCGTCGACACGCCCATCGGCGTGTTCATCGCCTGCGCCGTGATCGCCCCGATCGGCGTCTTCTTCACCTGGAAGGCGCTGCGGGATTCTGAACTCTTCAATATGGATCAATTCAAGACCTGGTGGCGGATGCTCAAGAGCCGCATCGCCCGCCTGTTCCGCCCTACGCGCATCGTCTATATGGGCACGCCCGAATTCGCCGTCAAGCCGCTCGACACCCTGGTGCAGGCCGGCTACAAGGTTGTCGGCGTGGTCACCGTGGCCGACAAGCCCGCCGGCCGCGGCCTCAAGGTCAACGAGAGCGCCGTCAAGCAATACGCGGTGGCGCACGGCATCCCGGTGCTGCAGCCCGTCAAGCTCAAGGATCCCGAATTCCTCGCGGCGCTGCGCGCCTGGAAGGCCGACCTCTTCGTGGTCGTGGCGTTCCGGATGCTTCCGGAAGAGGTCTGGTCGATGCCGAAACTCGGCACCTTCAACCTCCACGCGGCGCTGCTCCCGCAGTACCGCGGCGCCGCCCCGATCAACTGGGCCGTCATCAACGGCGAGAAGATGTCGGGCGTGACCACCTTCATGATCGACAAGGACATCGACACCGGCGGCATCATCCTGCGCCAGGAGTGCCGCATCCGGCCGGACGAGACGGCCGGCGAGCTGCACGACGAGCTGATGGAGATCGGCTCCGAACTGGTCCTGCAGACGGTCGAGGGCCTGATCCAGCACAACGTGGAGCTGCGCGTCCAGCGCTCCTTCATCCAGGGCTCCGAGGAGCTCAAGCCCGCCCCCAAGCTCACCAAGGAGCTCTGCCACATCGACTGGTCACGCTCCACCGACGAGATCTACAACCTCGTCCGCGGCCTCTCGCCGTATCCCGCGGCGTTCGCCGAGCTGACGCGCGAGGCCGAGACCACCTCCATCAAGGTCTACCGTACCGAGAAGCGCCCCGACCTGCACGCGGCCCCCGGCACCGTGCTGAGCGACGGCAAGAGCTACTTCGCCATCGCCACCGCCGACGGCGCCCTGGCGCTGACCGAGGTCCAGCTGGCCGGCAAGAAGAAGATGGCCGTCGCCGAATTCCTGAAGGGTTTCCGCGACCCGCAGACCTGGAAGGCCGTCTAGGCGCATTTTTTGCTTTCGCATACTTTCGATGAAGACGGATAACGATATATCTGTCAGAGAGCTTGCTTTTGTTATTTAAAGGGATTTCCCTTATCTTTGCAACCCCATGCCGAAGTATGTCCTGAACCCTGAGACGCTGCTTTACGAGGAGAAGGAAGACCCGAAGTACCTCAAGCACCTTCACTGGGCGGTGGCCTTGCTGGTCGCCGCGGGTTTCGTGTGCCTGTACTTCTGGCTCTATACTTCCGTCTTCCAGTGGGACCTGCCCAAGACCGCGATGCTCAAGCGCCGCGCGGCCGGGTGGGAGGCCAAGATGGAAGTCCTCTCCAACCGCCTGGACCTCTACGACCGCACGCTGACGGGTATCGAGCAGCGTGACGACCAGGTGTACCGCTCGATCTACGGCCTGGGCGAGATCCCCGCGGCCGTCAAGAATTCGGGCCTGGGCGGCGTCAACCGCTACGCGGAGCTGGACGGGCTGGGGACGAATTCGTCCCTGGGCTGGACCGTGCGCCGCCTGGACGGCCTGACCAAGCGCGCCTACATCCAGGGCAAGTCCCTGGACGAGGTGGGAATGCTGGCCCGGACGGCGGGCGATATGCTCGCCTGCGTGCCCAGCGTGCCGCCGGTGCTGCCGGACCGCGGCAGGATCCACCTGTCGAGCGGCTTCGGCTACCGCACGGATCCCGTCTACGGCGGGGGCGAGCGCCACGGCGGCCAGGACTTCGCCGCGGCGACGGGCACGCCGGTCTACGCCACCGGCGACGGCGTGGTGCTGACGGCCGAATTCAAGTCGAACGGCTACGGCAACCAGATCGTGATCGACCACGGCTACGGCTACCAGACGCGCTACGCGCACCTCAGCGTGATCACCGTGGCGCCCGGGATGCGCATCAAGCGCGGCGAGCAGATCGGCAACATCGGCTCGACGGGCAAGTCCACCGGTCCGCACCTGCATTATGAAGTGGTCTACCGGGACAACCGGGTGAACCCGATGAACTATATGGATTTCAACATGTCGCTGGACGAATACCGCTCGATGATCGGCACCCGGGTGCAGGAATCGCCGGTCGGCAAGCGTACCAGCACGACGGAGCTGCTCCGCCGCAGCAAGAAGGGCAATGGGTAGGAGACGCCTCATACCGGTCATATTCGACGCCGACAACTTCCGTTTCGGCAAGATGCCGCGCAAGGTGGGGAAGACCCTGCTGCTTGCGCTGGCCTATATGCTGCTGACCTTCACGCTGACCGTGCTGGTCTATCTGGTCTTCTCGCTGCTGTTCCGCACGGATACCGAGCGCCGCCTGCGCCAGGAGATCCGGATGTACGAGCGGCTCTATCCCGGCCTGGAGGAGCGCGAACAGCTGCTGGGCGACGCCATCGCCAACCTCCAGTACAAGGACAACGAGATCTACGGCCTGGTCTTCCATTCCTCCGGCGCCCCGATGCTGGACCCGATGGAGGAGCGCAGCCCGTTCGTGGGCGTGGTGGACAGCATCCCCGAACCGCGCCTGCACGCCTATACGCGCAACAAGGCCGACAGCCTGCTGCAGCGCAGCCAGGCCGTCGAGGCGACCTTCCGCCGGATCTTCCGGGCCCTGTCCGACTCGTCGACCGTCCTCCCGCCGATGATCCTCCCGATCCAGAACATCACCTATCCGCAGGTCGGTGCCTCCACCGGCCGCAAGATGAATCCTTTCTATAAGGCTTATGTCTACCACGAAGGCCTCGACCTGATCGTCGCGCGCGGCACGCCGGTGCTGGCCGCCGCGGACGGCACCGTGGTCTCGGCCTCTTCGAACAAATCGACCGGCAACACGGTCCGGATTTCCCATTCGGGCGGCTATGAGACCGTCTATGCCCACCTCGAGAGCATGAGCGTGCGCGCCGGACAGCGGGTGCGCGCCGGCGACCGCGTGGGCGCGGTCGGCATGTCCGGCCAGGCCTTTGCGCCCCACCTCCATTATGAGGTGCGCAAGGACGGCGCCGGGATGGACCCGGTGGGATTCTTCTTCGCCTCCGTCAGTCCGACGGAATACGTGAACATGCTGTATATGTCCACGAACACCCTGCAATCAATGGATTAACGATATGGAGAAACTATTCTACTCGATCGGTGAAGTGGCCGGGATCCTGAACGAATCCGTGTCCCTGGTTCGATTCTGGTCCAACTCCTTCCCGAAATTCATCAAGCCCCAGCGCAACGCGAAGGGCAACCGTCAATTCACCGCGGCCGACGTGGAGACCTTCAAGCAGATCCACCACCTGGTCAAGGACCGCGGCCTCACCCTGGAAGGCGCCGCGCTGCAGCTCGCCGCCGACCGCCGTCCGGTGGACCGGAGCGTCAAGGCGATCGATTCGCTGAAGGAAATCCGGGCCCAACTTATGGAGATTAAGAAAAATATTTCGTAATTTTGCAAATTGGTATAAATCGCAGCAATAAATAAAGATATTATATGGCTACCACCAAGAAAACAACGAAAGTGCAGACTCCGATCGACGAGCGCGAGACCTTCGTCTCGCTGCGCAAGACTTTTGCGGAGTCCGAGCAGAGTACCCAGGAGAAGCTCAAGGTCCTTTACGAACTGCAGGAAGCCGATGTGGCCATCGATGAACTGGTCCACCTGCGTGGCGAACTGCCGGCGGAAGTCGCCCTCCTCGAGGAGGAGCTTGCCGGCCTGCACGCCAAGTCCGAGAAGATCGGCCAGCTGATCGAAGGGTACAACGAAAGCATCGACGCCGCCAACAAGCAGATCGTCGAACTGGACGCCGAGATCGAGAAATACCGCAGCCAGCTGGAGAACATCTCCAACAGCCGCGAATTCGACTCCATCAACAAGGAGCTGGAGAACCAGGGCCTGCTCCGCGCCATCGCCGAGAAGAACATCGGCGAGGCCCGTGCGGCTATCGAGGAGCGCAAGCTCGACCGCGAGCGCATCGCCGACCGCATCCTGATCCGTGAGGAAGACCTCAAGGCCAAGCAGGAAGAGCTGGCCACGATCGTGGAGTCCACCGCCAAGGAGGAGAAGACCCTGCAGGCCAAGCGTGCCGCCTGCGCCGCCAAGATCGACGAGCGCACCCTGAGCGCCTACGAGCGCATCCGCGGCAACGCCCACAACCACCTCGCCGTGGTGACGCTGTTCCCCAAGCACGAGGACGGCACCTATGGCGACGCCTGCGGCGGCTGCTTCCACACCATCACCCCGCAGCGTATCCTGGACATCGCGTCCGGCAAGAAACTCGTCATCTGCGAGCACTGCGGCCGCATCATCGTCAATCCTGAGATCTAGCGGCGATGCCAGCGCAGCGGCCCAGCAATTCCCGCAAGAAGGACCAGACGGTCAACCTCGAGACGCTCGGCCTGGAGATCGGCAACAAGCCGCCCCAGGCGCCTGATGTCGAGGAGGCCGTCCTCGGCGCGATGTTGCTGGAGCCCTCCTGTGTCGACCTGGCGATGGAGGAGCTCACGCCCTCCTGCTTCTACGATCCCAAGCACCGGATGATCTTCGAGGCGATGTCCCGCCTCGTCACGGACCATACTTCGGTCGACATCATCACGGTCAGCACCGAGCTCAAGGCCCAGGGCAACCTGGAGGCCGTGGGCGGCTCGGTCGTGCTGGCGAACCTGTCCGAACGGGTCGGTTCCGCCGCGCACATCGAGTACTACGTCAAGATCCTCAAGCAGAAGACCATCCAGCGGGACCTCATCTCCGCCTCCTACGACATCCTGCGGGATTCGTTCGACGATTCGATCAAGGTCGACGACCTGATCGACAAGGCGCAGAGCAAGGTCTACGACGCCATCCAGAGCAACGTCCGCCGCGAGGTGCAGGACATCGGCAGCCTCATCAACGAGGCGATGACCGACATCCAGGAGATGCAGGGCAACACCGGTCTGAACGGTGTGCCGTCGGGCTTTTACAGCATCGACCGCATCACGATGGGCTGGCAGAAATCCGACCTCATCATCCTGGCGGCCCGTCCTTCCGTCGGTAAGACGGCCTTCTCGCTCAACCTGGCGCGCAATGCCGCCGTCGATCACCATATGGCCGTGGCGTTCTTCTCCCTGGAGATGTCCGCCATCCAGCTGGTGAAGCGTCTGATCACCTCCGAGTCCGGCCTGCCCGCCGACAAGATCAAGGGCGGCGCCAAGCTCGAGGACTACGAGTGGGAGCAGCTGGAATACAAGCTGAAGGCCCTCTCCAAGGCGCCGCTCTATATCGACGACACGCCGGGTCTGCCGCTGATGGAGTTCCGCACCAAGGCCAAGAACCTGGTCAAGAACAAAGGCGTACGGCTGATCTTCGTGGACTACCTGCAGCTGATGCAGGGTCCCGCCGAACTGAAAGGCATGCGCGAGCAGGAGGTGGCCGCCATCTCCCGCACGCTCAAGGCCACGGCCAAGGAGCTGGACGTGCCGATCATCGCGCTCTCCCAGCTTTCCCGCCAGGCCGTGCAGCGCCAGGGCGGCGGCGGCAAGCCGCAGCTGTCCGACTTGCGTGAGTCCGGTTCCATCGAGCAGGATGCCGATATGGTGCTCTTCATCCACCGGCCCGATTTCGTGGGCCTGAGCGAGAATCCCGAGGACAAGGAAAAGACGCAGATCATCATCGCCAAGCACCGTAACGGCGAGACCTGCGACATCGACATGCTCTTCAAGAGCGAACAGATCCGCTTCGTCGAGCTGGACGACACGCTCGACATCCGGGCGGAGTCGATGACCATCGACTCGGCGATGAACACAATGGTAAACAATGAGTTCTTATAGTGAGATAACCCACCGCGGCCGGATCGTCTCGATCACGCCGGAATACACGACCGTCGAGATCGTGTCCGAGTCCGCCTGCGCCGCCTGCCACGCCAAGGGCCTTTGCAGCCTGGGCGACAGCAAGGTCAAGCAGGTCGAACTTCCGACCCGGGGGTGGGACAACTACAGCGTCGGACAGGAAGTCACCGTCGTCCTGCGCGCTACGATGGGCCACAAAGCCGTCTGGCTGGCCTATGTGGTTCCCCTGATCATCCTGGTCGCCGCCCTGCTCGGAATCCTGTCGGCAGGCGGCACCGAGTTGCTCGCCGGCCTGGGCGCCATCGGCGCCGTCGCCTTGTACTACGGCGTCATCTGGCTGATGCGGGAACGTCTCCGGAAAGAATACGTATTTAATATCAAGTAACATAATGACACTTACTTTTATCTGGACCGTCGCGATCCTGACTGTCCTGGGCCTGGTGCTTGCGCTCATCCTTTTCTGGGTGGCCCGCAAGTTCAAGGTCGAGGAAGATCCGCGGATTGACGAAGTGGAGAAGGTGATGCCGGGCGCCAATTGCGGCGGCTGCGGCTTCGCCGGATGCCGCGCGTTCGCCGATGCGGCGGTCAAAGCCACCAATCTGGACAACCAGTATTGTCCTGTGGGCGGGGATGAAGTGATGCAGAAGGTGGCTTCTATCTTAGGCTTCACCGTTGCCGCGAAGGCACCGCAAGTCGCCGTTGTCCGTTGCAACGGCACTTGTTCCGCCCGCCCCCGTATCAACGAGTATGACGGCGTGCAATCCTGCCGTGTCAAGGCTGCCCTGTACAGCGGCGACACCGGATGCGCTTTCGGCTGCCTGGGTTGCGGCGACTGCGTCGCGGCCTGCCAGTTCGGCGCCCTGTCGATGGACCCGGAGACGGGTCTGCCGGTCGTCGACGAGACGAAGTGCACCGCCTGCGGCGCCTGCACCAAGGCTTGCCCCAAGCACATCATCGAGCTGCGCGCGAAAGGTCCGCGCGGGATGCGGATGTACGTGTCCTGCGTCAACAAGGACAAGGGTCCCGTGGCCAAGAAGGCCTGTGCGAGCGCCTGTATCGGTTGCGGCCTCTGCGCCAAGACCTGCACGCACGACGCCATCACGGTCGTGGACAACGTCGCCTACATCGATTTCACGAAGTGCAAGCTCTGCCGCGAATGTGAGGCAGTCTGCCCGACGGGCGCCATCCACGGCGTGAATTTCCCGAAGGAGTTGGACAAGGAGGCCGTCAAGAAGCGCATCGCCGACCGCAAGGCCAAGGCCGCCGAGGCCGCGAAAGCCGCTGAGGCCACCGAAGAAAAAAAGGAGGTAGCCAATGGGTAAACTGACATTCTCGATGGGCGGTGTCCACCCCCACGACAGCAAATATGCCCGCGAATGCGCCATCGAGGAGCTCCCGCTCCCGCAGACCGTCTACGTGTCGATGGCCCAGCACCTGGGCGCCCCGGCCAAGCCGCTCGTCGCCGTCGGCGACAGCGTCAAGGTGGGCCAGGTGATCGCGGAACCGGGCGGATTCATTTCCGCTTTCGTCCATTCCCCCGTATCCGGTACGGTCAAGGCCATCGCGCCCCGCAAGGACCTCGCCGGCAATTTCGTCACGCACGTCGAAATTGCGGTCGAGGGTGACGAGTGGGATCCCGCGATCGACCGCAGCAAGGACCTCGTGACCGCCATTCCCGACGACAAGGCCGCCATCCTTGACAAGATCAAGGCCGCCGGCGTCGTGGGCCTGGGCGGTGCGACGTTCCCCGCACACGTCAAGCTCAACCCGGCTCCCGGCAAGGTGGCCGAGTGCCTGATCCTCAACGGCGCGGAGTGCGAGCCGTTCCTGACGAGCGACTACCGCATCATGATCGAGCGTCCGAAGGAGATCGTCGTCGGCGCCGCCATCATGCAGAAGGTGCTCGGCGGCTGCCGCTGCGTCATCGGCATCGAGGAGAACAAGCCGGAGGCCATCGCCGCGATGACCGACGCGGTCCGCGAGCTCGGCTACGCCAATATGGAGGTGCAGGTGCTCAAGAAGCGCTACCCGCAGGGCGGTGAGAAGCAGCTCATCGACGCCGTGATGCGCCGCCAGGTCAAGTCCGGCGGCCTGCCGATCGACGTGGGCGCCGTGGTGCAGAACGTCGCCACCTCCCTCGCCGTCTACGAGGCCGTGCAGAAGAACAAACCGTTGATCACCAACGTGCTCACCATCACGGGCGACCAGATCCCCGGCAACCTGCAGCACAACTACCTCTTCCGGATCGGCATGCCCCTTTCCTGGATCGTGGAGCAGGCGGGCGGCGTGCCCGAGACGGCCGCCAAGCTGATCAGCGGCGGCCCGATGATGGGCAAGGCCATCAGCAACCTGGACGCCGCCACGGTCAAGGGCTCGTCCTCCGTGCTGTACCTCAGCGAAGGGATGACGCGCCGCAAGCCGGCCACGTCCTGCATCCGCTGCGGCAAGTGCGCGGACGCCTGCCCGATGGGCCTGGAGCCGTTCCTGCTCAACCGCCTCTATAAGGCCGCCGACCTCGAGGGTCTCGAGGCGAACGCGGCACAGGATTGTATCGAATGCGGCTGCTGCCTGTACAGCTGCCCCGCCTACATCCCCCTCCTGGACAACATCCGCCAGGCCAAGGGTCAGGTGATGGGCGTCATCCGCGCCCGCGCCGCGGCGGCCAAGGCTGCCGCCGAAGCCGCGAAGGCCGCAACCAACAAGTAATCGCGTATGGACAAGAAGTATATCGTATCTCCTTCTCCGCACATCCATGCGGATGTCTCTACGACCAAGATCATGCGGGACGTGATCATCGCGCTCTGCCCGGCGATCCTGGTTTCCATTTTGGCCTACGGCTGGGCCGAGCTGCTCGTCCTGCTGGTCAGCGTCGCTTCCTGCGTGCTGCTGGAGTGGGCCGTCACCCGCTGGATGCTGAAGCGTCCCTCGACCGTCGGCGACCTGTCGGCCGTCGTCACCGGCCTGCTGCTGGCGATGAACCTGCCGTCCTCGATTCCCCTGTGGATCGTCTTCATCGGCGCCGTGGTCTGTATCTGCGTGGCCAAGCTGCCCTTCGGCGGCATCGGCCAGAACGTCTTCAACCCGGCCATCACGGGCCGTGTGTTCCTGCTCGTTTCCTTCCCGGCCCAGATGACCGACTGGACCCCGACGGCCGGTTTCCTGTCGATTCCGGACGCCGTGTCCGGCGCTACCCCGCTGGGCGTGCTGAAAGAGACGCTCAAGTCCGGCGGCACCATCAGCCAGTTCATGGAGACGAACGGCTACACCTGGTCGTCCTTCTTCTTCGACCTCGGCGCATCCGCGGGCGAGCTGTCCGCCGGCGCCCTGCTGCTCGGCTTCATCTACCTGCTGATCCGTCGCGTCGTCAAGCCCTGGATCCCCGTCAGCATCCTCGGCACGATGGCCATCATCGCCGCCATCTTCAGCGGCATCAACCCTGACGCGTACACCGGCGTGGCGTTCAACCTGCTGACCGGCGGCGCGCTCCTCGGCGCCCTGTTCATGGCCACGGACTACGTGACCTCCCCGATGAGCACCCTGGGCGGCATCATCTACGGCATCGGCATCGGTGTCATCGTGATGATGATCCGCTACTTCGGCTCCTATCCGGAGGGCATGTCGTTCGCCATCCTGCTGATGAACTGTACGGTGCCGCTCCTCAACATGTGGTTCCACCAGAAAAAATACGGGAGGGCATAGGCAATGGCAACAGCATCTACACTCAAGAATATGGCACTTTGCCTGACCGCCGTCTGTCTGATCTGCTCGGCCGTGGTCGGCGGCGCATACGCCCTGACCAAGGACCCGATCGACGCGGCCGCCCAGGCCAAGACCACGGCGTCCATCGCCGCGGTGCTCCCCGCGTTCGAAGGCGTCCCCGAGCAGGGGACCGTCGACGTGAACGGCACGGAATATACTTACTACAAGGCGGAAGGTGCCGGCTATGCCGTCATCTCCACGACCTCCGGCTTCGGCGGCGCCCTCACCCTGATGGTGGGCATCGACACGGCCGGCGTCGTCCACAACACCACGGTCCTCTCGCACAGCGAGACCCCGGGCCTGGGTGCCAAGTGTACGACGGACACGCATTTCATGGAGCAGTTCCAGGGTTTCGACCCGGCTGCGAAGTCGCTGGCCGTCAAGAAGGACGGCGGCGACGTGGACGCCATCACGGCTTCGACGATCACCTCCCGCGCCTACGCGCTGGCGGTGTCCAACGCCGTGAACGTGTATCACCAATTGGCAGGAGGACAGAGCAATGAGTAAACTGCATTTCATCACTGACGGTTTCGTCAAGAACAACCCGACCTTCGTGCTGGTGCTCGGTATGTGTCCGACGCTGGCCACGACCACTTCCGCGATGAACGGCCTGGAAATGGGTCTGGCGACGATGTTCGTGCTCATCCTCAGCAACATCGTGATCTCGCTGGTGGCCCCGATGGTCCCCGACAAGGTGCGCATCCCGGTGTATATCACCGTGATCGCCACGTTCGTGACCGTGCTCCAGCTCCTGATGCAGGCCTTCACGCCTGCGGTCTATGAGACGCTCGGCCTCTTCATCCCGCTGATCGTCGTCAACTGTATCGTCCTCGGCCGCGCCGAAGGCTTCGCCAACAAGCACTCCGTGGGCGAGTCCGCCCTCGACGGCATCGGCGTCGGCCTCGGCTTCACGCTCTCCCTGACGGTCATCGGCATCGTGCGCGAGATCCTCGGCAGCGGCGCCGTGTTCGGCTGGAAATTCATCCAGGGTGACGGTATCCTCGCCTTCGTGATGGCTCCGGGCGCCTTCCTGGTGCTGGGCTATCTGATGGTCCTGTTCAACAAGTATCTCGCTAAAAAGTAGTGCGCCATGGAATACTTCCTCATTTTCGTCTCGGCGATTTTCGTCAATAATATCCTGCTGGCGCAGTTCCTGGGCATCTGTCCGTTCCTGGGCGTGTCCAACAAGCTCTCCACGGCCACGGGCATGTCCGGTGCGGTCTGCTTCGTGATCACGCTCGCCACCGTGGTGACCTACCTGCTGAACCACTACCTGCTGGTGCCCTTCGGGCTGGAATTCCTGCAGACCATCTCCTTCATCCTCGTGATCGCCGCCCTCGTCCAGATGGTGGAAATCGTGCTGAAGAAGATCAGTCCCTCGCTCTACCAGGCCCTCGGCATCTTCCTCCCGCTGATCACCACCAACTGCGCCGTCCTCGGCGTGGCCATCACCGTGGTGACCAAGGAATTCGCTTTCGGCGGCGCTGCGCCCCATATGCTCAACCTCGGCCAGGCGGTGGTCTACGCCATCGCGACCTCGCTCGGCTACGGCCTGGCGATGTGCCTCTTCGCCGGCCTGCGCGAGCACCTGGCGGGCAACGACGTGCCCAAGGCTTTCAAGGGCCTTCCGATCGCCCTCATCACCGTGGGCATCATGGCGATGGCCTTCCTTGGTTTCTCCGGAATCGTTTAACAAAACCTAATGACAGTCAGTATGAAAAAGTTTTTGACTCTTCTGGCCGGCGTGCTCTGCTTCGCCGCCGTCGCGTCCGCGCAGCCGCGCGCCTTCGGTCTCCGGATCGGTTACGGCGCCGAGGTGTCGTATCAGCACGACCTGGGCGACGCTTTCGCTGAAATGGATCTCGGCCTCGTCGGCAAGGACGGCTTCTATGTGAGCGGAATCTATGATTTCGTGATCGGAACGTCCGGCATCTTCAACTTCTACGCGGGCCCCGGCGTCATAGTTGGCGCCCACAACTACGAGGATGCGGATGGATATGTCCTTAAGTTCAACGCGGGCATCGTGGGGCAGCTCGGCGCCGAAGTCCAGATCGAATCCGCGCCGGTCAGCATCTCCCTCGACTGGCGCCCCGCCTATTATTTCAACTACGGCGATTTCGGCTGGACCAGCTTGGCGCTCGGCATCCGCTATCGCTTCTAGAATCAGGGTTTTCCCTGATGAAAAAACCCCGGTTTGTTGTAACAAATCGGGGATTTTTTGTGTACCTTTGAGAGTTATGTATCAAATCCTGTCTAAAGATATGCTGACACCGACAATTTGTCGGATGACGGTAGAGGCCCCGCGGCTTGCTGCTGCCGCACAACCGGGCCAGTTCCTGATCGTCCGTGCGGACGAGAAGGGCGAACGGATACCGCTGACCATCAGTGATTTCGATGCGAAGCGGGGGACTGTGACAATCGTCACTCAGAAGATCGGGGCGTCCAGCTCCGACATCATTGCGTACGAGCCCGGCGAGGCTTTCAACGATGTGGTCGGCCCTCTTGGCCTTCCTTCTGAATTCACCGAGATGGATGCGGACAAGCTGTCCGCGATGCGATATATATTTATCGCCGGCGGTGTGGGTACTGCACCTGTTTATCCCCAGGCCAAGTGGCTCCACGACCACGGCGTGGCGGTCGATGTCATCATCGGCGCCAAGACGAAGGACCTGCTCATCTACAAGGACGAGATGGCAGCTGTCTGCGACAACCTCTTCATCTGCACGGACGACGGTTCCGAAGGCTTCCACGGCATGGTCACGGCCCTGCTGGAGAAGCTGGTCGCCGAAGGCCACAACTACACCCAGGCGGTGGCCATCGGCCCGATGATCATGATGAAGTTCACGACCCTGACCGCCAAGAAGCTCGGGCTCCCGATCGTGGTGAGCCTCAATACGCTGATGGTGGACGGTACGGGCATGTGCGGCGCCTGCCGCGTGTCCGTGGGCGGCAAGACGCGCTTCGCGTGCGTCGAGGGCCCGGAATTCGACGGCTACCTCGTCGACTTCGACGAGGCGATGCGCCGCCAGGGTCAGTATAAGGCCGAGGAAGCCGAGGCCAATGAGAAACATGTCTGTAAAATAGGGAGGGGCAAATAAGATGGCTAACAGGATTCCCCGTGTACCGGTGCGCGAGCAGGACCCGAAGGTCCGCGCCACCAACTTCGACGAAGTGTGCTATGGTTACAACAAGGAGGAGGCGCTCCTCGAAGCGTCCCGCTGCCTGAACTGCAAGAATCCCCGCTGTATGACGGCCTGCCCGGTCAGCCTGCAGATCCCGCGCTTCATCGCGGAGCTGGCTGCCGGCAATATCGCCGGCGCCGCGGCGGTGATCGCAGAGGACTCTTCGCTTCCCGCCGTCTGCGGCCGCGTGTGCCCGCAGGAGACGCAGTGCGAAGGCAGCTGCATCCTGGGTGTCAAGGGCGAACCGGTCGCGATCGGCAAGCTCGAGCGTTTCGTCGCGGACTATTCCCGCCAGGAAGGCAAGCCCGCGGCCGAGAATGCCGGCGCCAAGGCCAAGAACGGCCACAAGGTGGCCGTCATTGGCTCCGGCCCTGCCGGCCTCGCCTGCGCCAGCGACCTCGCCAAATGGGGCTATGACGTCACCGTGTTCGAGGCGCTCCACAAGGCGGGCGGCGTGCTCGAATACGGCATTCCGGAGTTCCGTCTGCCGAAGGACAAGGTGCTCAAGCACGAGATCGACGACGTGCGCGCGCTCGGCGTCAAGATCGAGACCAACGTCATTGTCGGCCGCACGATCACCATCGACTCCCTGATGGACAAGGAAGGCTTCGAGGCCGTCTTCATCGGCACCGGCGCCGGTCTGCCCAAGTTCATGAACATCCCCGGAGAGAACCTCAACGGTGTCTTCTCCGCCAACGAATTCCTCACCCGCAACAACCTGATGAAGGCCTGGCGCGAGGACTACCTGACCCCGATCCACGCCGGCAAGAAGGTCTGCGTCGTCGGCGGCGGCAACGTCGCGATGGACGCGGCCCGCACCGCCCTGCGCCTCGGCGCGGAAGTGCACATCGTCTACCGCCGCACGGAAGCCGAGCTTCCGGCGCGCCGCGAGGAGGTGCACCACGCCGCCGAAGAGGGCATCATCTTCGATATGCTGACCAACCCGGTCGAAGTCATCGGGGATGAGAAGGGCTGGGTCAAGGCCCTGAAGTGCATCAAGATGGAGCTCGGCGAGCCCGACGAGAGCGGCCGCCGCAGCCCGGTGCCCGTCGCCGGTTCGGAATTCGAGATTCCGACCGAGACGGTCATCATGGCCCTCGGCACCTCGCCGAACCCGCTCATTTCCAAGACCACGCAGGGACTGGAGACGTCCAAGCGCGGCTGCCTCGTCGCCAACGAGGAAGGCGCGACCACCCGTCCGGGCGTGTTCGCGGGCGGCGACGCCGTGACGGGCGCCGCGACCGTGATCCTGGCGATGGGCGCGGGCCGCACGGCCGCCAAGGCCATCGACACGTATTTGAAGCAGCAGCAATAACACTACGATACAAACGATAACCGATTCTATCAGAACCACATGACTCTGCAATCCACGATAGCTCCTCTCAGAACTGCCAAGTTCTGGAAGGAGCTTTTCATCATGACGGTCGGCATGTTCATCGCCGCGGCCTCCGTCTATTACTTCCTGGTCCCGAGCAAGATCGTCGTGGGCAGCATCTCCGGTCTGTCCATCGTGATCAGCGCCGTGCTCGGCAATGCCGGCATCGCGATCAAGGTCTCCACCGTCGTGCTCATCATCAATGCGATCCTGCTGGTGCTGGCCTACTTCCTCATCGGGAAGGAGTTCGGCCTCAAGACCTGCTACACGGCCCTGATCCTGGGCCCGATGATGGACCTCTGGGAGAAGATCTGCCCCTACACGAAGCTCCTGGCTCCGAACGGGGTGTCCGTGATGGGCGACCTGTGGTTCGACCTGATCTGCTTCGTGCTCATCCTGAGCATGTCGCAGGCCATTATGTTCAGCATCAACGCCTCGACGGGCGGCCTGGACATCCTGGCCAAGATCGTCAACAAATACCTCCATTTCGACATCGGCCTGTCCGTGACGATCGCCGGCGTGATCATCTGCTGTACGGCGTTCTTCGTGAACCCGTTCCGTCTCGTGATCATCGGCCTGATCGGCACCTGGATCAACGGCCTGATCGTGGACTATTTCATGGCCAGCCTGAGCCGGCGCAAGCGCGTCTGCATCATCTCCGACCAGCACGAGGTCATCCGGGACTACATCATCAACAAGATCGTCCGCGGCTGCTCGCTCTACGAGGTGACGGGCGGCTACAAGGGCGAGAAACGGATGGAGATCCAGAGCCTGCTGACCAAGGACGAGTTCGCCGACCTGATGAAGTTCATCCGCGACAGCAAGATCGAGGCCTTCATCACCGCCGGCAACGTCAGCGAGGTCTACGGCCTCTGGTCCGAACACAAGAGACACCGGAACTGATTCCGGGATGGAATAAAGCAAAAAGGCTTGCAGGAATGCGAGCCTTTTTCGTGATTCCGCGGGGATTCGAACCCCGGACCCACAGCTTAGAAGGCTGTTGCTCTATCCAGCTGAGCTACGGAACCGAGGGTGCAAATATACGGATTTTCCCGGAATATCCCTAAACCAATTTGATGCCGGCGTCGGCGCACTGCCGGACCATTTCCTCCGGCCAGATGCTGCTCTGGATCTCGCCGATGTGCGCCTTGCGGAGCAGGAACATACACAGGCGGGACTGGCCGATGCCGCCGCCGATGGTGCACGGGAGCTCGCCCGCGAGCAGGCTGCGGTGGAAGGGGAGGTTCTCCTTGGCGAGTTCGCCCTTGATCGCCAGCTGGCGGTGGAGCGCCGCGGCGTCCACGCGGATACCCATACTGGACAGCTCGAAGGGGCGCTGCAGGATGTGGTTCCAGACCAGGATGTCGCCGTTGAGGCCCTTGAAGCCCTCTTCATTGGGGCTGCTCCAGTCGTCATAGTCGGCGGCACGGCCGTCGTGCGGCGCGCCGTCGGACAGGTCGCCGCCGATGCCGATGATGAACACGGCGCCGTAGCGGCGTACGATTTCGTTTTCACGCTCTTTCGGCGTACGGCCGGGGTAGAGCTGCACCAGTTCTTCGGCGTGCACGAAGTGGATGTCTTCCGGAAGCTCCGGCACGATCTGCGGGAATTCGACGAAGAGTTTGTTCTCCGTGACCTTGATGGCCTCATAGATGCGGCGGACGGTCTGCTTCAGGAAGCCCAGATGGCGGTCTTCGGGGCGGATGACCTTCTCCCAGTCCCACTGGTCCACGTAGATGGAGTGGATGTTGTCCAGCTCTTCGTCCGGCCGCAGGGCGTTCATATCCGTGTAGATGCCGCGCCCGGGGGCGATGCCCAGCTGCGCGAGCTTGGCCCGCTTCCATTTGGCGAGGGAGTGCACGACCTCGGCCTGCCGCTCGGACATATCCTTGATGGGGAAGCGCACGGGGCGCTCGACGCCGTTCAGCTCGTCATTGAGACCGGTCCCGGAGAGCACGACCATCGGAGCGGTCACGCGCAACAGGGCCAGCTGGGCGGAGAGGTTGTTCTGGAACATGTCCTTGACGGCCTTGATGGCCTTTTCGGTGTTTTCGGCGCCGCCGAGGAGATCTTCGTATCGATCGGGAAGAATCAGTTGCATATCGTAGGGTAATACACTAACGTATGCAAATATAAGAATTATTTCCTTTTACGCAACGAGAAGCGGACGTAAGAGATAACGCCGATGATGATGATCAGGATGGCGTGCGCCTCGTGTCCGAGGGTGGCCAGCAGGATGCCGGTCTCCCAGCTCGCGCCGTAGAGGCTCTGCATCGAAAGTGCCATCAGGTAGTGGTAGGCGCCGATGCCGCCGGGAACGGGGATGACGGAGGCGAAATTGCCGATCGCGGACAGGAAGAGCGCGTCCGTGAGCGTGAGCGCGTCGAGCATCGGCAGGGCGCGGACGGTGCAGTACATCATCATCACGTACATCGCCCAGATGCCGACGGTGCTCAGGAGGAAGGGCCACTTGCGCTCCATTTTCGCGATGCTCGCGAAACCGGTCCCGAGGCCCTTGAGCGCAGCGGAGATGCGGGCGAAGAGGCGGACGCGGTCGCGGAAGCGGCGGACGGCCCAGAAGAAGGCGACGACCAGCGCGACGATTGCGGCGAGGACCCAGCCGAACGAGCCGCCGAAGCGGGCGGACAGCGGCGTCCAGATATTCTCGGAGAAGAACGGGCCGAAGCTCTCGCTCTTGAGGACGATGGCCAGGACGAAGAGGATCAGGATGGCGACCACGTCGGAGAGGCGCTCGCACGCGATGGTGCCGAAGGCCTTGTCGTAGCTCATCCGCTTGGAGGACACGTAACCGCAACGGACGAATTCGCCCGCGCCGGGCAGCACCACGTTGACGAGGTTGCCCACGTTGATGGCATCCCAGACGCCCAGGCGGCGGAGTTCCGGATCGAGCGGCCGCATCAGGGCGATCCAGCGCTCTTCGCGGAAGACGAGCGCCAGGATGGCTGCGACGAAATAGAGGGCGACCCAGATCCAACGGGTCTGCTGGACTCCCTGCCAGAAGGCTTTCCAGTCCACGCCCCGGAAGGCGAACCAGACCAACACCACCGCTAGAAGACCGGAGATGACATATTTGACGGTATTTGCGGTTTTCTTGTCCATGGGCTGCAAAGATACAATTATTTTGTGTTATTTTTGTGAAATATGAAATCAATCCTCGGAATCGGAAATGCCCTGACGGACATCCTGGCCGTGTT
>Ga0310696_10000421_pt1 | contig 68151 bp, 84 predicted proteins | sample AusTroGonzalo_MG_4_FD_203885 | JGI IMG/M metagenome (GOLD analysis project Ga0310696, IMG submission 203885) | Bovine rumen microbial communities from tropical cattle in Woodstock, Queensland, Australia - Gonzalo_02 (v2) (version 2) | ecosystem: Host-associated > Mammals > Digestive system >...
AGCGACAAGGTGCGCAGGGGCGCTGTTTCGACGCTGCTTATGAGCGCCGCCATACTTTCGTTCAGCGTTGCGCTCTTCGTGACGCACATACTGACCAAACAGATTGTACAGAATTGGAAAGGCGGTGCAGACCCGTGGGCGATAGTCGGCGACGTCGCGGTGTTCGGACTTATGCTCGGTTCATACTACCTGTTCAGAAGAATCGGAAAGGAAGACAACGTGCGCAAGGTTATGGGCGCGGGTATGTCCATATTGGTTATGTCACTCGGACTTGTCGCATTTTCCGGCGCCCTGTGGATTACCCACCAAATTATGAAGAATATCGTCGGAAATTGGAAAAGCGGTGTCGACGTAAAAGCGGCGGTTATGGACTTGGCGGTGTTCGGACTTATGCTCGGAAGCCTTTGGGTTTACAAGAGAATAGGGACACAGGAGAATGTGAGAAAGGCGTTCGCAGGTTTCGGCGCGATTGCCGCTATGTCGCTCGGACTCGTCATATTCTCCGCCGCATTGTGGATTTCAAACGCCATCGTAGGCACAATGTGGAAGACGAAGGACGGGAAGATGGACTGGATGGGTCTGATAAAGACCGTCGCCGTGTTCGGACTCCTGTACGGAAGTATGTGGATATTCAAGAAGGGCGGCGAGAACGACAATATGAAAAAGATACTGAAAGGTGCAGGCGCTGTTGTCGGTATGTCCGCTGCGCTCGCGATATTCGGTTTCGCATTGATACCCCCGCTCAAGACCGTTGAGGGGGCAAGTGCAAAATCACTTATCGGAATGCCTCTGCTGCTCGCATCGCTTCTGTTCATATTCAACAAGGCGGGAAAAGGCGACAATCCGAAGAACATCCTGAAAGGTTCAGGCGCGGTCGCAGGTATGGCGGTTGCACTCGGATTGTTCGGTTTTGGACTCGGTTTCTACACGAAGGCGATTGACGGAGTAAAGACCGGGACGCTGATTATGATGCCCGTGTTGCTCGGCATATTCGTGCTTGAGTTCGTTATCGCAGGAAAATTTACTATGGACATCCTGAAGGGAACAGTTGTCATCGCTGCTATGGCGGTCGGACTCGGCATATTCGGGTTCGGCGTCAAGTTCTATGTGGACGCCATAAAGGACATCGGTTGGAAACAGGTGGGTATGATGGCGGCATTGATTGGTATTTTCGGAGTTGAGTTCGCATTGCTCGGTATACCTGCCGTGGCGATGTTTGTCGCACTTGGTTCCGCTGCGGTCGCGGCAATGGGAGTTGGACTCATTTCATTCGGTTTCGGCGTCGGAAAATACGCAACCGAGATTGACAAGGTCGGTTCTTGGAAAAAAGTCGGAATGATGGCGGCGTTGATTGGCATATTCGGGGCGGAGTTCGCATTGCTCGGACCGCTTGCCCCCGCAATCGTGATGGCGGATGTCGCATTTGCGGTGATGGGCGCGGCGCTTATCCCGTTCGGATATGGCGTCGGAAAGTTTGTGGAACCGATACAGAAAATGAATTGGAAGGACATCGGCAAGATGGCAGGGATAATCGGCATATTCGGACTTGAGTTCTCCCTGCTCGCACCGCTTGCAATTCCAATAGGAATAGGAGCGGTGGCAATCTTCACGATAGCGGGAGCATTGAAAAGACTCGGACTCGCATTGCAAGAATGGTCGAAAGCGAACATCGACAAAAACCAACTCGACCTCATCTGCATCTCGATAGACAGACTGAAACTCGCGTTTATGGGCAAACCGAAAGGCGATGACAGCGGAGGCGGGGTAAAGGGGTTTTTCAAAAAGATAGGAAGCGCCATCTCCGGAGCAATCACGGGGGCATTCGAGCTCGCGCCGATAACGACTTCCGCGACCGCGATAGCGATAATAAGCGGAGCGCTGTCGTCTCTTGGACGCGCGTTGCAGAATTGGAACGGCGTGAACATCGACGAAAAGAAACTCGACATACTCTGCCTTTCCATAGACAGGATAAAACTTGCCTTCCAAGGCACACCGAAAGGAGACGAAACCGAAACCAAAGGGTTCCTGAAACGCTTCGCGGGAAAAATGACGTCGTCTATGTTCGCCCCGTTCAACTTGGCGCAGATGCAGGTGACCGCGTCCGCTATGACCACCGCGGGCATAACAATCAAGCGCCTCGCGAAAGGTATGCAGGAATGGACGAACAGCGACATAGACATAACGAAAATAACCGAAATATCGACCGTCCTCATCGCTGTCAGGGACATATTCTCCATACTCGGCGGAAACAACAAGGGCAAGGAAGATGTTGAGAAAGGATGGTTTGGAAGAACGATGGCGGCATACACTCCGAGCGACGCGGCGAAAGGCGCTGTTGAAGCGAGGAAAATGGGAACCGCCCTGAAGGAAATCGCAAAAGGTCTTACGGAGTTCTACGACACCTACGGGACGAAGTTCAAGAGCACGACCTATATGAAGGAGTTCACGGATGCCGTCGTGGAAACCGTCACTTCCGTGTCAAGCGCGTTCAAGATGATTGGCGACGCTTGGCTGGGCAAGGAGATTGAAAAACTTGAAACGGAATCTGGGAGAAAATACAGCGACCTGTTCAAATTCTTCGTCGGCGGCAAAAACGCGGTTCAGGAGGGAATAAAGAGCGTGAAGGGAATCGGCAACGCACTGAAGGACATAGCGAGCGGTATGAAGGAGTTCAAGGATTTGGTGAACTCAAAGGACAACACTTGGATTACCGACGTCGCCAACGGCGTCGCGACATTGCTGACGGGCATACAGGAACCGCTTATAAAATTCGGAACGGTCGACGAGTCCATAGATGTAAAACTCGGTCAGGCGAAAACACGGGCGAGCAAAATCGGCGCAGGTATGGTCGCAGTCCACGAAGCGTCTGAACAAACCGTAAACTACAACACCCACAAGACAGATGTGGCGAGAGCGCTTGAAAGCGTGGGCAACATCGGCAAGATGATGGAGGGTATGGCGGCGATTGTGAAGGCGCTTTCCGACAAGAAAATAATCGAGAACATAGGGGAACCAGGCAAAATCAACAAGGATTGGGGTGTGGACGGCGGAAGCGGAATGGTCAGGAATATGCAGATGCTCACCTGCGGCGCAATCTCTGTATTTTGGCAACTCGGCGAATCGCTAAAGAACGGCGGCGTGCTGTACGACATTGAAACCAAGTCCGAGTCAAAGGCGGAAGTCAAACTTTGGGGAGCGGGTGTGTCGACGAGTTCCTCGACGAAGAAAACGCCGAGCAAGACCTATTTCGGTATGGCGGTCGACGCGGCGACGGGAATAGGCGACATCATTTCAGGCATCGCGGAAGGGTTCGAGGCATTGGGCAAAATAGCGAAACCCGACAAAATCATAGACGTCACCGCGAAACTCGTGCAGTCCATAGCGTTGTCCCTCACGGCATTCGCACAGATAGGTGCATCCGTGACAAGCGACGGTACGCAAAAATCATTCGACCTCATACCAGCAGAACTCGGTTATCCTGAAGCAACCGCGAAGTTCGGAAAAGTGGGACAGTTGCGACGTTTGCTTTATTGGCCAAACAGCGACGAACCGCAATGGGACAAGGTTATGGAAGGCGTCAAAAAAGCGGCGAAGGGGGTGAGCGAATCCGTCAAGTCTCTCGCAGCCGAGCAGTCATCGCTCAACTACATTGCAAAAAACCCGACGAACGTGTTCGAGCCCGTAGTCAACATTATGACAATGGCGACGACATTCGTTGAAAGGGAAAATGACACCAAGTACACCTTCTACAGCAAAAGTAAACCTATTGAATACACACTGAAATCATTCAAGACAAGCGACCTCGACAAGTCAAAGGGAATCGCCGACAAATACGCATCGGTACTTACGAAAGTGAAGAATATGTCGGACACCGCGGCAAACATAAAAAGCGCCAACGGCAGGAACTTCACCGACTTCACGAACCAACTCGTGACAGGTATGAACAAACTCGCAGGCGCAGGAAACAATATCGACAAGTCGCAGAAGTTCGTGGATTCGTTGAGGAACGCAGTCAAGGAAAAGGTGTTCGACAACATCAGTTCCAACACGCAGAAGATAGCAAACGCAATCAACAGCATCAACAACGACATAATGAAACCCTATGCGGATATGATTGCTGGGTTCGGGGAACTCGTGAGCGCTGACAATGCAAAGACAACGAAGGCACTTGAAGACATAAAGAAAACCATAGAGGAAATCGTTGAAACCATCAACAGCAACGGAAATGGCGGAGGAAGCGGTGGAACAGGCGGAAACGGAAGCGGTAAAACAGGCGGAAACGGAAGCGGTAAAACAGGTCTATTTGGAAAACAGAACACACCGACTCCTACACCGCAACCGCAAAGACCACAAACTGTGAAAGCGGAACTCGACGCCAATGCGTTCCAAAAAGCGGTGAATGAGTTTGCTGAAGCAATAAGAAATCTCAAATTAAAATCATAAACGGACAACCGTAGAAAAAAATCCGATACAAAACAAAACCTGCTAATAGCAGGTTTTTTTGTTCAGAATTATTTCATACAGAAACGCAGGTGAAATTTCACCTGCGTTTCTGCTTCACAAGACAGAGTGAAATTCAGTTTTATATCTTCACCTTTGTATTATAGATGTCCGTCGGAACAAGTTGTAGGGGTTCGCTTGTCTCTGCCGAACCCTGTTCGTGGACGTGCGACTTCACCATATCGTAGAACTTCCTCCCTTTCGGAACATAGTCGTCCGCGTTCTTTCCGAGTTTTATTTCAGGGGCGTCGAGTGTTATGCACTTGTCCGACTGTATGACTATGTCCCCGTTGTGCATAATTATCTTTCCTCCTGACGAATCTGTCAGTTGTATGGAACCTTCAGGCGAAACTTCAACCCTTGAGTTGCCGCCGCCTGTCTTATAGTCTATGACAAAACCGCTCCCTTCCGTGAAATAGACCTTTATGTGCTCCCCTGTTCTCACGTTGTCTGTGTCATTCCCCAAATTGGTGTCATATACAAGTATGTGGGAATTTGGGTAACCGTTGCCCTGTATCTCCGAAACCACCTCGTCCGAAACATAGACATTTCCTGTGTAAACAGGAACGTTCAATGTACCCTCTACCCTGACGATTGAACCTATTTTCGGAATTGCACTGATGAATCCCCCGCTTGTACTGCCGCCGCCTGTGCAACCTGAAGGCAGCGCCCACGGAAGCATTTCGGTAGGAATCACATAACTGCCGTCATCTTCCTTTTGGTCGGTTCTGCCATAAATCCTGACCTTAATCCTGCCCTGACATTCAGGGTCGAGGTTATCTTCGACTATACCTATCATCTCTGTATGTTTTGTGCTTTCATAATGAAATAACTGTCAACGATGTCGTCAATCGGTTTCACATTTTTGAAGTCCGATATATCTTGAATATATCGGAACAGTCCTGTGTCCGAAAGTTTTGCGTCGTTCAGTTTGTTGTTCTTGAACGCCCCAATCATATATTCCTTGTCTGCATTTCCCTTTCCTGCAAGTTTCTTTGCCGCGGACGGCGCCACTATGACCAACCTGTCATACCCCCATTGCTGCACAATCTCCTTTCGGAGAAATGAATTGAACAGGATGAGGTCAATGAACGACGCGCCTGAACTCTGATAGGCAAACCCCTCAAGCGAAAACATCACCTCTCCTATGACGTTGTTCTGTATCGTGGAAGTGATGATGTCCGCAATCATAACGGCGTCCTTCATTTTTGCAGACTGTTCTTCCGCATAGGGAGTGTTCTTGTCCGTCTTTGTCCTTGTGTATGGAACCATTGTAACAAAATCCTTTATCGCGTTGTGGTGTGCAAATTTCTTCAACGGGTTTGGTCTGTCCCATTCACAACCCTCTGTGTTGAAAAACGAGAAAAAGCGGATGCGCTCGTTATATTCGATGCACATACCGGGCGAATTTAATGAAAAGTCTATTCCTACGAATGTCATAATTTTTTCTTGGTCAAATCTGTTTTTGAAAAATAGGACTTGATGTCCGTCTGTTCAAGCGCACTTGCACTTATATTTATGTCCTGTGCCACATTGAACTTTTCCTTGCTTATGGCGATTCTGTTTGTGTTTTGGTTTTCATTGACGATTGTCGCTTCAATATATTCCCCGCCATATTGTTCAAGCCGCCCCTCAAGTTCGGAAACACTTGCGTTCAGCGCGTCGATTTCCGACTGCTTGGCAAGCAGTTCGTTCTCAAGTTCGGAAATCCTCAATTCATAGGAGTCGGTTATTTCCGAAATCCTCGTGTTCAATTCGGTTATGGTTCCGTTCAAAGAGGTTATCGTGTCCGTGAGCGAACTTTGCATAGCACTTGCATAATCGTTCCACTGACCGCTGTAGAGCACTGTTTCATCAGACGACGCCGAACCGTCCCCTATTGCGGTGCTTATATAGAACGTGCGGTTTGAAAAATTCAATATGCGTTCCGCCTCTTCCGAGGATATTCTGAACGCAACCTCGCCGTTCGCCATATCCACATTTTCGGCAAGCGTGTAGTTGGGTATGCGGATTTTCTCCCCTCCGTTTATGAACGACAGATACACACGTCCGAGATTGGTAAGGTCGAGCGGAACCGAATCGTCCACGCTGCTGTCACTGCTCTCCCTGTATATGGTGAACATATAATAGTTGGTGAACGGACTTATCTCAAGACAGACGTCCCCTCTGTAATACATCGTTGAATTTGAAGCGAGTTGCTCTATCCTCGTTGCCATTGTTATTTTCTTTTTTCTTCAAGTGCGGCGATTTCCCTGTCAATTTGGTTCTCCCTGTCAAGGTCGAACTTCTTCCTGTCACAGGACTGTATCATACGCTTTTCCGATTTCAACCCCTCTATGCGGAGGTCTGTATACGTGACTTGGTGTTTCGACAGACTGTCCACACGGGTTTCTATTTTGGAAACCGCTTCTGTCTGCTTTTTTTCAAAACGCTTGATTCTGTTTCCGTTCGAGCAGTCTTTGATTAAAATCAAAAACAGGAAGGACATAATGATGACAACACCCCACCTGTTCAGAAAATCCATTACTTTTTTCATATAGAATGTGTTTTAAGTTAAACAAAAATCACGGGAACTGCCCCGTGATTATATTTATATGTTTTGAAAAACGCAATGTCTAAAACCTCTCGCTTTCAAGTGGGATGTACTTGTTTATCTTGTCCTTCAACGTCACCTCACCTACCTCGTTGCCGTCCTTGTCATAGACTTTCACTTTCTTCGACATAAGTTCGTCATAGTCCTCGAAGTCCTTGCCTGCGGACTTGCACTTCACTGCGCAGAAATCGGTTATGTATTTGCCGCCATTCTGCGAGTTCGCCATTTTTGCGTCACCTGTGTTCGTGCTCCCGAAATAAATCCACACGTCACCGCCGACAAGATTGTGTCCGTCACTGTATCTCAAAATCCTGTGCATTTGGTTTGCACAACCGATATGCGTCTTTTTCAGTATTGACGGGTCTACCTTCCTTGCCCTGCTGTCATTCTGTTTGACTGCCGTGTCAAAATTATTCAGAACCCAAACAAGATGTATATTGTTGATGTCATAACCTCCGATGCCAGCAAGTCTGGCGATGTCCTCCACCTTCGGGTAGTTTTTCAACGTGACGTCGAAGAGGATGTTGTCCTTGTCCTTTTTGCCAACCTGCTGTTGGAACACAATGTCGTGCATTCTTTCCGCGTATCTGTTGTCACCGACAAATTCGTGGAGGTCTGAAACGTCCTTCGGGACAGTCATATCAACCTTGTCGAGCGGTTTTCCATATTTGTCTTCAAACTTCTTTGACAATTCCCCGTCGGATTTCATCTTTACAAGAACGTCCTTTATGTCGTCAACATTCAGAACCTTCGCGTCGATTCCAAGAACATTCTTGACCACGAATCCCTTGCCGCTTCCACCGCCTCCGCACACAATCACAATTTGGTTGTATTTCGGATACGCCTTCCCGTTGAAGGTGATTAACTTCTCGTTAATCATATTGTCATATTGCTCAATGTTCAAAACCTTCATAATTCCGATTTCATTTATATTCTATGTGAACAATGGATTCGGCATACGCATAGAAACGCCACGTCTTACCCCGTACGGGAGGTTTATGTCATAGGTGTCGTCGCCTCTTGATATTCCGCTCCAATCGTTGAATCTGTAACCATAGTTGAAGTACGGCGCTTCAGGTTCCGCAGTCACTATCTTTGAATAGTCCACATCCTTTTCATAGACAAGGTTGTCGATGTTGCATTTGTCCGATATATCTTTGATATATCCGTCCTTTATGCAGTCGGACACTTTCAGTTTCGTGTCGTAGATGTAGAGGATGTTGTTCACAATGACCTCGCTTATAAGAACGCAGTCCGCGCCATTTTCAAACGAATGGACAAGCACTCCGTATTTTTCATCTTTCATTTCAAGTTTTCTCGTGTCGTCGACATCGGAATCCCATTTCAAATCGTCTATGACTTTAAGAATGTCGTCCTTTTCCGTAATGCAGAGATAATGCCTGTAACCACCCTCGCTGCCGTCATTTGAATACACTACGGACATTCCGTTCTTGAATATCTTCGAGCGGATTGATTCATTGATTGCGGAAAAACTTTCGTATGTCAAGATTTTCATTATCGCTGCATATTGGTATTTTTCTTCGATTGTACTATTGCCTATACCAAGCGGGCGGATTACTTTCCAATGGGGAATTTTTGAACATATCTTTCTTTTTTGTCACCTTTGAAACATTCCATTTGGAAATGTCGCCGTTGAACTTGGAACCATAAAACATACCATACATATCTCTCACCTTTGAAACATTCCATTTTGATATGTCCCCGTTGAACTTGGAACCCCAAAACATACCATACATATTTTTCACCTTTGAGACATTCCATTTGGAAATGTCTCCGTTGAAATTGGAATCGGTAAACATACCTTCCATATCTTTCACATTTGACACATCCCATTTGGAAATGTCCCCGTTGAAATCGGAATTTTCAAACATATAAAACATATATTCCACCTTTGAAACATTCCATTTTGATATGTCCCCATTAAATTTGGAATGGTAAAACATATTGTTCATATCCGTCACGTTTGAAACGTCCCATTTTGATATGTCCCCGTTGAAATCGGACTTATCGAACATACTTTCCATATATTCCACCTTTGAAACATTCCATTTTGATATGTCCCCGTTGAATTTGGAGAATCTAAACATATCATTCATATTTATCACGTTAGACACATCCCATTGTGAGATGTCGCCGTTGAATTTGGAACCATAGAACAAATAACTCATATCGGTAAGCGCGCTGACATCAATGTCATTCAGGTCGCAGTTTTCGCCCATCTGATTGATTCTGTCTTCTATGATGTGTTTCAATTCATCTGTCGTTTTCGGACGGAGGTTGCCATCATACGGTTTCACCACCATTTCATTTATGTGTGATGAGACAAATTCGTCGATTCTCAATATCTTTGTCATAGTTCATTTGTAAATATTCACCCATTATTTATATGGGTGCATTCATCGTGGTCTGCTCTCCGCGCGCCCTATAAATAAGTGAAAGGAATAATGATGGAAATGTTCATAAGGAAAAACGGCACCGACATAGAACTATACAACCAAAACTTCACCTGCGTGAAAGTTTTCAAAAACGCCGACTACAGGAGAGAGTCGGGAAAGTACATAATACACTCAATTTCCGACAAATACACCATATACGCTGAAATGCCAGAACTTACGACTTCCATACTGCATATTACACCACAGCAATGAGCACTACGACGACAACAACCGTGACATCAAACGGATACGGCACGACAACGACCGTGCAGACTGTAAAGACAGTCCTGCCGAATGTATATAACGACAAGGGGTGCGGCGGAACTTCAAAATGCAAGGGGTTTTCCGTATATGTGCCTTGCATACCCGACCTGTATGGCGGACTCCGCTACTGCCAAGACATATTCATTCTCGGAAAGGACGGACAACCGCTCGACACCTCAAGACTTGATTACCTCGACATCACGTTCAACAACGAATACGACTGTCCTGTTATGTTTATGACGACACAGGGCGGGGTGAGGAGCGACGGAATCATAACATTCCTGCAAAAGAAATACGACGGAAACCTCTTCGACATAACACCGAAGAACTTTTGGGAACACTATGACGACAACACGTTCTTTGAAACATTCAACACCACGGTCACCGATTCGGACAGCGAGGTGTGTCCCGACGATTACGACGCAATCGTCATAGGAAAGGACAACGGGGAATGCACGCAGTTCGGGTACATACTTTTCAACCCAATCAAATACACCTCCGACCTTGCCATAAAGATAACCCCTGTCGAGGGAAAGGAAGCGGACTGCGTATGCGAGGTGAACGGTATGCCGAACGCAACCCTAATAGGTCAGACCACGCCGTTGATAGACGTCATAGACAAAGGGGAGGCGGTTTTGAAGATAGCTTCCACCACGCCATACAATGAAAGCAGCGTGGCGGAAATATCAAGGATTGAGATAACCTGCACGAAAGGCATAACAGACCAAGGGAAAGTCAGGATATGCTATGTGGGCGACAAACTCTCCGAAATACCGAAAACAGCGTTGTATGCCGTTTTCAGACTGAAATTCTTGGAAACTGATGCGGAGGAGATGGGCGCCGAGTATGTGATACCCTGCACCAATATCGCAATGCTGCACTAACCGAACAATATTTCATTCTATGACAGAAAAAAACGTCAAATTCGACATTTCGCTGAACGAGGAACAGAAGTCGGCGAAAAAGGTGTTGCTGTCCAATGCAATCACCGTACTTCACGGAAAGGCGGGTTCGGGGAAAACCCTGCTTGCCTGTCAGGTCGCCCTCGACGGACTTATGAAAAAGGAGTTTTCCAAAATCGTGGTCACGAGACCAACGGTGTCGAAGGAGGACATCGGTTTCCTGCCAGGCGACATAAGGGACAAACTCGACCCGTGGATTCAACCCATCTACCAAAACTTCTATACACTGCTTGGGAAGAACAGAAGGTTTTTGGTGGAACAATGGTTGAACGACGGCACGCTTGAAATCGTCCCCGTGTCGTTTATGAGGGGCATAACATTTTTGGACGCCTGTGTCATCGTTGACGAGGCACAGAACATCACCGACGAACAGATGGAGATGATTGTAACACGACTCGGTATCGGCTCAAGAATGATAATCTGCGGGGACATATCACAAATCGACCTGAAGCACAAGAACGATAGCGGGTTCGCGTTCATTGCCTCTTGTGCGGAAAGAGTTGACGGGATGGTCTCAATAGAACTCAAAGAGAACCACAGGCACAAAATAGTGGACTCCCTGATTGACGAATACGCCAAACGACACAAGGAGACAAAAGAGAAAAAGACAAAAAAGGAAAACGCAGGCGAATGACCTGCGTTTTTTTCTTATATTTCAACCGCATTTCCTTTCGGTGTATGCTTGAACTTTGTGTGCTTCATATACTTCACACCGTCTCCAAGTTTGCATTTCTCGTATGTGCCGCTTATCGTCGAATCGCCGAATATCCTGCAATCGGTGCATTTCGTGCCGTCCGACAGATAGGTGTCGGAAACATAACTCCCCTCTATGTGGGTGTTACTGAAACAGGTGCAGAAATTGAGCACCGCGTCCTTCACGTCGCAAGTATACATAGAGCAACTCGAAACAAGTCCGGAAACCTCGCAGTCAATCATATCGACGCCGATGAGTCCTGCGGCATATTTCACTTCACAGTTCTTCAGTTGGAGCACACTGCAATCCGTGTCGTAGTTGATGGTGAGGGAAGTCTTTTTGTCCGCCTGTATCTGAACCATAATGTCGCGGACTCTGTCCCTTATCAGAGACCAATACACGCTCTCCATACCCTTTATGTCGTAAAGGTCGACAAGCACATTCACCTTCGGGAACATCTTTTTGAAAGCGTCATACTCAACAAACGCTTCGGAGAACGATTTTCTCCGTTCGGTTATGTCACGCAGTTCGTCAATCTCACCCACACTGTACGCGGGTTCCGAAACGATTGCATAGACATTCGTTATACAGTGGTCTATAAATGCGGACAACTCCATATATTTGTCCTCATAACCCCTTCCTCCGCAATAACGTATTGATATGGTGTTTTCATCCATATCGGAAAGGTCAATCCCGTACAGGTTTCCTGAAAGGACATTCTTGTCGCAGCACCTGTCATAGAAACTCATACCGTCGGGGACATCGCACACATCGAGCGCACGCCTGATGCTCATCGCACCGACAACACCCTTGCGTTCAGGAAAAAGTCTGTATGCACAATCCTCATCGAATGAAAGTATAAACTTGCAGACGTTCATCCTGTAGACAGGGCACAATTTCCGCTCCATTTCGAGGCGAATTTCGGCAGAACAGTTCGTGTCCGTACTCCCGTTGCCCTTTATGTATTTCAGCGCCTCCGCGAGCATTATTTTGGCATTCGCATAATTTGCGAAAGGCGTGGTTATGCAGTCGCAGAAATCGTCACTTGAAAGTTCAAACGGCTCTTTCGGTTCCGAGCATTCCTTGTTCAGGTTGAAATGCAACCTGAAAGATATTCTCGTGCTTGAAAGCACACTGTATTTCGATGCGTTCATATTATTCAACCTCCTCTATTCTAACGGGGGACACCCGTATTTTTATGTTTCTCCTGTCTATGAACGAAGATGTCACATAGGTGTTCACCTGCACAGGCGCCTGTTCCGACGAAACAGAACCGAGCGGGCGGGTGACTGTGGTCACGTTCAGGACTGGACCGCTTTCCACACGGTTGTAAACCCGCACATCATTCATAGAGTTTATGTTTGCGTTAACCATATTCAAACCGAACCTTCTTGGTCTTATGATTGAACAGGATGTGTTCTTGATAATCGTGGTGTTGTCCCTGTCGTTGGTTATTCGCACCACATACCTTATCCTTGCACCGTCCCCGTCGGAGAGCATCCTTGAAGTGTGTTTCAGGACAGGTCGGAAAAGGATTTCAGGCGATTCATTCGCCTCGTACATACTCTCAAGGTTTTCCCAAGACTGTATGTACGTCATAGGCGGCTGGGTGTCGGTCACGGTGTTGTTAGCGTCATCCGTGTAGGTTTCGCTGACAGTTATGATATGCACGACCGTGAAGGTGTTCCTGTATTGTTTCAGATATTCATAAAGGGACATTTCATCGTAAATAGGATTCGACAGGTCGTTCTCATAATAGGCATAGAGTTTGTAGTAGTCCCCGTCGGACGCGGGTCTTGCAACCGCCATCAGTCTTTCATAGGAGTCCTTGTTGGGAAACAGCGTCGAGGTCAGCATAAGAGACTTGTAAACCCTGAACCCCCTGTCCATCTCATAACCTGTGACCGCGTGCAGGTCAATTCCTATTGCAGGGTTGTTGTAGAACCCTATGCTGTGTGTAAGAAAATACGGCAGTGTTTCAGGGTCGGGGTTCGTCTTGTCGTAATTTCCGCTTCCGCCCCATCTGTTCATTTCCATAGAAGGCGTGTTGCCACCGATTGCGTCGGACGACAGATATGCAGTGGAAGGAACCCTGTACTCTATGTAGTTTGTATAAAGTTTGTCGGCAAACCAAAACGGTTCGGACAGCATCCTGAAGTTCCCATAGTTCTCGTGCATAGCACAGAGAAGGTTAACATACTCGTTGTTCCTGTTTCTCGTGTACAAGTTGAATATGAACCCGTCGTATTCGGAATGGTACCCACTTTGGAAATAGAATCTCACTATGTCATACGGGACATACTCGCCGTACGGCGCGGTAGGTATCCTGTTGATGCTCATTTCACCTGAAATTGGGTCTATGTCCGCCCATTTCGTGTCGTATTTGGAATAATACTTCCCGTTCACCCTGTTGGTGGCGACCCATTTGGTTTGGTCTTTCCTCACAGGCAGGACTGTGTTCCGCATACTGTTGTTTGTAAGTGCCGATGACAACTCATCGTTCATAAAGTACAATTCGTCCACATACTCGTTCTTTGCGATTCGGTATGTGGAAACAGGACTGTGTCCATAGGTGTTCATAAAGTCGCCGTTTTCATCGACGGCAAGCGTGTCTCCGTCCAAATCCGTTCCGCTGTTGGACACATATCTGTCACAGACATACACATATTCCATCAATATGCTGTCCGTTAATTGAAGGTACTTGACCCCGTTCTCTGTAGGTTTCGTCGGTTGCATAATCAAATCTTTGCTATATTTATTTACGGAATTATCCCTTTTAGTCTTGTAAAAGTTCAATAATCGCTTCACAGTTGTCCGAACAATCACCAACTGATTTGGTTCTTTCATTCAGTTTGCATACAACTCCACGACTGTTTTCGACATTCCTTGCCGAATTATATTTCAAAATGTTTCTTGCTGCATTTACATCACGGTCGTGATGACAACCGCAGTTACAGCAAGTCCATTCCCTCACATTTAGGTTTCTGACTTTTTTTTCAACATAACCACATTCACTGCACATCTGACTTGACGGATAGAAACGGTCAATCTTTATAAGTTCTTTTTCATTCCACAAACACTTATATTCAAGAGTTTGAATGAACTGATACCAATTACATTCTGATATTGCCTCTGCCAACTTGTGGTTCTTCATCATCCCTTTAATGTTTAGGTCTTCAACCTTTATCACATCGTAGTGTCTGACAAGTTCTGTGGTTATCTTATGAATGTAGTCAGTTTTGGCATCTGTTATCTTCTGATAGATTCGGTTGCATTTCAACACTTGGTTTTCGTATCGCTTGCTACCATAAACTTTCCTTGACAGATGTCTTTGGTTATGTTTTAGTTTACGTTTTAATGTCCTTATTATACTTCTATGGTTCTTGTATTTAACCCCGTCACTTGTGATGACGAAATCCTTTATGCCGAGGTCAAGACCGACAGAACGGTTGGTCTTTCCATAAGGTATGTAATCCTGTTTAACAGTAATTGCTATGTGGTATTTGCCCGCCTTATTCTTTGAGATTGTGGCAAAGCATATTTTGCCTATAATCTTACGTTCCATTACAATGTCAATTCCGCTTTTTAGTTTAGGAATGTAAAGTTTGTTATCTTTTATTCTAAAACACTGTTCTTGTGGTAACTTAAACGACTGTTTGTTCCTTCTGTTCTTGAACTTCGGATAGGAACTTTTGTGTTTGTAGAAGTTGTCATAAGCATTGTGCATATTCCTCAAACTGCATTGTAATACCTGCAAAGGAACAGCATTCAAGAACTCAAATTCATTCGTTTTACGAAGTTCAGTTAATTTACCTGATTGAACATTGTACGAATCACTTGTTTTGGATTCATTGTATTGGGTTTTCTTTTCATTGAGGAAATGGTTATATACAAGCCTGCAACATCCAAACACATTGACGAGATAAATCTCTTGTTCTTTGTTCGGATATAACCTGAACTTATATGTGTACGTCCTCTCCATCTGATTGAAATACTATACTATATTTATATTACTCACATTTTACAAGACTAAAGGGATAATTCCGATTATTTATAGCAAAGCGATATATCAATGATATATTCATATAAATATATTGAATAAATTTATCCAATATGACAGATTACACAAACTATATCGAGGAAAGCCTCAACAAACTTATGCCGCAGGAACTTCTTATGGAAGCGAAGAACGACAACGGGACTGCGACCTATGTGAAAGACGCCCCGAAAGTGAAAGGTTACTTCAAATTCATATCAGTCCGTTATATGAAACGCGTCAAAGACATAAAGAAAATGTGCGTGGAATACATCAACACCTATGTTGAAAGCGCACTCAATGTCGCAAAGAATATGGACGACGTCAGAATCGTGGACGAACAAAACAAGGACACACTTGCAAAAGACGTGGACTTCGCAAAAGTCGGCGCAAGCACAAACGGCGAGAAAAAGAACGCGTCGAACAAGGAAGGTGTGCTGTTCCTCACAGGCGACAAGGCACTGATGGACAAAATCAACGCCATCATTGAAAAAATAAACCTCCGTGCAAAGAAAAGCAATATGCTTATGGAATGGGCAAGTCTTATGATTACACAGTCGAAGATAATTGCCAACGAAATAATCAGAAAGGAGACAACAAAACTCCTGAAAGAGGAAAAATTAAAAAAAGAGCAGGAAAAGAAAAACGAGGAAAAACACAAAAAGGAACAGGAAAGACTCGAAGCGATGGAAAAGGAACGCGAAGCGGCGCAAAAAACAAACAGTGCGCTTGCAAGCGACTACGGGGAACCGACCGAACTCATAAAAGACGCAGGTCTGACCGCGAAAGCGATAAAGAAAATGCTTGAAGGAATCGGAAAGGGAGAACTTGAAAAAGCGCTTGCGGACGACGAGGGGAACCTTGACGTGTCAAACGAACTCAACAAAAGAAGGATGGAGTTCTACAAAAAAACGGGTGCTGAACAAACCGTTGAAGACGCAGTCAAATTTGCAAACGAGGGTGACGACAACAAAGTCAAGAATTTCAGGTTCGCAACATATATGGTCGAGCAATACGACGGAATAAACAACAAGAAGTCACTCCCGTCCCCAATCGACGTTATGATAGCGACCGTGAACAACGAAAGTGTTATGAAGTCCGTCGCGGAACAAGTGAGGGAACCAATCGGCGGCATAAAGATTGAAGACTTCAAAGTCGACATAAACGCAGGAGAGGCGCTCGGCGAAGACAAATATGTGAAAGCGGACTACACCCACAAATGCGCATACCTTTATCTCTCGATGCTTTCAAAGGAAAACGCCGTACTTGAAAACGCAGGGAGTGTTTACACTTCAGAGCAGTTCATAGCGGAACAGGTGCTCAATGGCGAAAAGGAGAAACTTGAGGACAAAATGATGATTGCCGACGTGCTTTCCGACTACGACTACCAACTCAACCTCGGCACACCGCACAAGTTCAAGAACGGAATGGTGACATTCGTGAAACTCGACGACAACGGCGAACCTGTGTTCTACAACGGAGAATACGGAACAGACAACATCGTGGAACTCACAGATGAAGAACTCCACGAAATCGCATACTATATCATAAACAACTTCTGATGAAAACGCTATTCAGGTTCATCCGTGCGATTTTCAGATACGCAATATACGGACACTTCAAAAAAACCTCGTTCGAGGAATACTCAAGACGCCTTGACAAATGCGCGGAGTGCAGATACCTCAACGAGGAGAAATGGACTTGCGGGATATGCGGGTGCTATCTCGTGAAGAAAGCGAAATGGTCAACAGAGACCTGCCCCGCGGAAGAATGGTGATGATATGGAATGACAATGGAAGTTTGGTTTGCAAGGGACTGTGACGGAAGACTCCACCTCCACTTTTCGGAACCCGTCAAAAACAACATAAGCGGTCTGCATTGGCAGTCGTTCCCCTATACAAGTATGATAAACGTAGACAACACACCGTTCGACGAAATGCTCGCAGACCTGAAACCAAGCGACGACCCTGTAAAACTGAAAGTCAGACTCTAAACCACCTGCACACCGCTTGCATTGAACTCCGCAACTGCATTGGCGGGAGTCTCGCATTGCAGTTTTTGCAGGCATTCATCCAAAGTGATTCTGTTCGCAAGATATTCGTTTATGATGCCCAAAATGACAGCATTGGTTTCGTGTATGGTTTCACGGGTGGTAAAAATGGAATTGTCAACCGCTTCGTTCACGTTGCTGATGAACATAGACGAGAACAGACCGTGCAGACCGACACTCTTTGCAAACTCCGCCCCGTAGCACATAATCCCGACAACCCTTTTCGCCTGTATCAGTCCAACGTTCATCCGATGCACGGCATACTCCGTTAACGACTGCGGGACAAGAAGTCCGTACTGCGTCCCGTGACCGCAAATCAGCAATGTGTCCTTCTCGTTTGAAATCGCAAGGTCTACCGCCTTCTCCATAACACTGTTCCATTTTTTCGTGAGATGGACAAGGTTCACATTCGGGATTCCCTCCCAAAGAAGTTTCAGCATTTTTGTGTCGCTGTCGTACCAATCACCCCAAATTATTGTCATAGCAGTTTGTTTTTATTGAATATAATGGAAAAAATCAAATCTGCGCAACAATCATTCAACCACCCAAACCGTATAGAAAAATTTAATAAAAATTGGAATTATTAGTCCTTCTTTCTTGTTTCAACGAACCACCGCTTTTTAGGTCTGTTGCCAGACGGTCATCCACGGTTGGGTTCTCCGCAAGCGTAAATTCGGTGCTACGGACACCTATTATTCTTAATCCTTCAATCAATATGTTGATTGCAGCATTTATGTCCCTTTCAAGATGCTCACCGCAAATAGGGCAGACCCATTCACGGTCACTCAAAGTCAAATCTTTCTTCACATATCCGCACTTGTGGCAGGTCTTGCTGCTCGGATAGAAACGGTCAACCAAGACAACCTGCTTGCCGTTGACACTTGCTTTGTCAAGCAAAATCTGCTTGAACTTGTAGAAACCGACCTCTTGAATTGCTTTTGCTAATTTGTGGTTTTTCACCATTCCCTGCACATTCAAATCCTCTATACAAACCAAGTCGTACAAAGACAACAAAGCATTCACAACCGAATGAATATAAGCATCCTTTTGGTTGGTAAGTCGTTCAAACGCCTTTGCAATTCTGACACGCTGTTTCTCTCGGTTGTGTGAACCTTTTACTTTCTTTGACAGTTGCTTCTGCAATCGCTTGACTTTCTTTTCTTGCTTTTTGAAAAAGTGTTTGTTTTCAAAGACCTCGCCGTCACTTGTGATTACAAAATCCTTGACTCCGAGGTCTATTCCGACACACTGCTTGGTATGCTTGAACTTGATAAGTTCTTCCTTCGGGATGTCAACAAGGATTGAAAGGAAGTAGTTGCCGCTCTTGGTTCTCGAAACGGTTGCACTCCTTATACAATCTTTGTAGTCTTGAAGTCTCTTGAAATACAAGTCGGAACATCTGAAACGGATGTTCTTCAGGTCTTTAGTGAGAGTTATTTTTCTTTCGTTGAATGTGTTGCGTTTGGAAATCGCCTCGTATGGAAACAATGCCGATTGGTTGTCCTTCTTTGACTTGAACTTCGGGAATCCCTTGTGCTGTTTGAAGAAGTTTGAATAAGCGTCAAGCATCTGACGGATTGACTGTTTCATCACCTTTGTGTTCTGTTCCTGCAACCAAGCATAGTTTTCATCTTTTAACAGCGTTCCGTGAAACCACTTTGAAATGTCGGTTAGTTTGAGGTTGGTCTTGTCCTCGTCATAGACATTGCGTTTGAGTTCAAGTGTCTTGTTATACACAAATCTATAGCAACCAAGAACTTGATTCAGTCTTGCCTGCTGTTCCTTGTTGGGATATAACCTTACCTTGATTCCTCGCAACATAGTCAATAAAAAAGGGACGCATCCGCTCGGTAAATAAAACGTAGCAAGAACCGAGATGGAGTTATCCCTATATATCTTCTTTTGAATAATTTGAACGTCTTGCTACTTCCGTTCATTATATTTATAAATAGTCTGAAACTATAATATATTTATATCAGTTAGTTTTTACAAGTTTTTCGTAGATTTTATTAGATTTTCAAGGAACTGTTACGAACCCAACGCAATGCCATAAAACTCCGCGATTTTTTTTGCATATTCCCCAATATACAAATCAATCGAGGAAAATGCCGTATTCTCATTGAAAAGGTCGCAGAAAATATCGTTTTCAATCCACATACCGCACACCACGTCCTTTGGCGTCGCAAATATGTTGCGGAACGTGACAACAACCCTGCTCTTTTCCTTCACGACATCACTCTCGTTTCCATTGAACGTGATGCAACGGACTTCATCAAACCACACGGTTATGGGTGCGCCTTCTGAAATGCACTTACAGACCTCCTCGTCGTAATTACTCAACATATTGAACTTCCATTCAACGAAATAATTGTCAGAGTCCTTTTCCTTCCCAACCTCAAACGACTCTATTTCAGGCAATATATCACTAAACCTGCCCATACCTATTCACAATTTTTGTCAATACTTTCAAGATTGGTTACGCGCCCCCTGAACAAACCGAGCAGTTCATCTCTCGTGACAAGCGGGTTTTCACACACGACGTGCAGCATCTCATCAAGTATCGCACCGACCATAGCACCGCTGCCGATTCCAAGTTCCCTGATGATGTCATTGCCGTCAAGCGGGAGTTTGTACCCGAACATATCACAGACGCTCGTATTTGTCTTGCGGAATACGATGTTCGCATTCTCCATACCGAGCGCCTGCATCGTCCACACAAGTTCATAGAACCTTGCCCTGCGGAACCTGACCTGTGTCAGTCTTATGTTCTTGTCGCTGCAATCAGTGTCAAAGTCGTGGAGGTGTCCGATGAGTTTGGAGATATTCTTCGCGTCAGTGTTTGAAAACTTCAACTTGTGCAGGATGTCATACACGCACCGCTCGTCAAACTCGTTGTAAATGACGGCGAGTTTCGTGTATAGGGGACGGTCATCCTTCGCGCACTCAAACAACGCCTTCGTCACGTTCTTCTTCATACGGTCGGTCATCTCCGCTCCCGTCACAACATCCCACAGACCGAGCGATGAGACATTCCCCATAGCGAAATGCGGGTTCTTGGTGTTGAGCATATTCACATACTCCTGTGTGATTCTTTCACGGGAGATGATTGAAAGTCTGTCCTTGTAACGGGATATAGCGGCATAGGTGGTCTCCTCAATCCTCCACCCATACTTCGCCGAAAAACGGATTACACGGAGTATCCGCAAGGGGTCGTCGTCGAAAACCGCATTCGGGTTCTCGTTGCTCGTGCGGATGACACGGTTCTCTATGTCGGAAAGTCCACGACCTGTCGGGTCAAGAACATTCCTGTTGAAAATGTCGTAATAAAGGGCGTTGATGGTCAAGTCCCTGCGGACGGCGTCCTCGCCAATACAGGCAAAGTGCGTCTGCGGGTTTCTTGACTTTCTGTCCCTGTACTCCTCGCCTCTCGTGTGAACCGCCTCAAGTTCGACATCAGGGAAATCGGACAGTCTGAACATACAAGTTCCGTAGGTCGGATAAATCACAGGGGGGTATGCAAGAAGGTTCTTGTTTGAAAGATACTGCGCAAGTCCGATACCCCCGTTCTCAATGTCCACCACAAGGTCGATGTCCTTGATTTCCGTGTGCATCACATAGTCCCTCACACTTCCGCCGACCGCAAAGACGTGCGACTCATACTTCGTTCCTTTCAGGAGTTCGGCAAGTCTGCCTGTTATTTCAATGAAGCGTTCTTCCGTCATAATTTCACTTTTTATTGAATATAATGGAAACCGAACATTTCAGATATATCGCCGATATATTGTGTCAGATTGTCAACAGTTCGTTCGGAAAATCTCATACAGGAAGTCTCGTGCGTATTGTCGGTCGTCTTGGTCTGCGTGACAATCAGGTCGACACACTCTATTTCCTTGATGAACTTGTCAGGCGCGTCCGCGTCATAGATGTACACAACGTGGATGTCCAACCAATAGCACCCGTCAAGCACCTTTTTCTTGAGATATTCGGCATATTTCCTTGCCTGCGGTGTGATATTGCCGAAATTGGCAAACTCGCCCCAAACGGCGTAAAACCCGCCTTCATTGACAACCTCGTATGAATGGACTGCAAAAACAATGTGTGCGTCAAACGGGTAACCGACGCAAGACGTATTGTCAAGCACGGTGAAGATGTTGGAACAGGTAGCGCACCTTTCAGAAAAGTACCTTTCAAGTTCCTCCGACGAAGCGGACGGAATGTTCCCGACAATCCGTATGACATTGGGGTTCTCTGCGTCGTTTCCAATTTGACTTTCCGATATTCTCATAACTGCATATTTTTGTCTGCACAGGCGTCCTCCTCGGCGGAGGCGTCATATACGGCATTTGTTATTTCAATGGTGGGGATTCCAAGCACAATGGACAACTTGAAGTTCCCTTCGAGCAGGTTGGTGTAAACGAACCTGTAAAGACTGTATGGTTCACGAATCATCCGAAGTCCATCGCCCCTGTACAGGACGCCCTTCATCGTTACGCTGCCGTCGTCGTTGAACACACGGCGCTCAATCCTGTAGAACACAAGGACGTAGTTCGTCGACGTGTAACGGAATTGTTCTACACCACTGCCGATGTTACGGTAATGGTTCTTCATTCTCTTGACAGCAACCTGCATACCAGATTCCCCCAAGTATGTGCTGTTTGAAACCACGCGTTCGACAATACCCTTTCCGTCCTTGTCCCAAGACGGGACGACTATGTCGAGCGGAAGCGGAACTTCGCCGTCCGTAATTTTTTCAGAAAGGTTGTTGCAGTCGCATATTCTCATAACTACAGGCATATCGGGTTTATGGGCGGGATGTTCTCCTCCTTCAAGATGTCATAGACCGCGCCGACAATCTCGAACGTGGGTATCTTCAGTTCTGCGTTGAATAAAAAGTTTCCGCACAGGAGGTTTTCATAGACAAAGCGGAACATACTGTCCCTTTCATAGGGCTTTCCCGAACTGTCTGTGACGCTCACAAGTCTGCCCGTCAGAACCGCATACCCGTCGGGTCTGTACTTCGCACCCTCGATGACATAAAATATGGAAACGTAATTGGTCTCCGTTTCACACCCCAAACGGGCCAAGTCATAATTATAGCAAACACTCGTGACGCAAATGCGTGTGTGACCTTTGGCAAACAGAAGTTCTCCGTTGAGCACGTCGTATATGCAATGCTTCCAAATTCCCTTCGTTCCGAGTTCCACGCTTATGTCAAGCGGGACGGAAAGGTTGTCGCCAGCGACCGTATTCCTGATGTTTTCGCTCTGTGTTATTCTCATATCAAAGGTCTCCTGTGAATTTCTTGACCGGGTTTCCGCGCTCAAGCGTGTTGTGGGACATCCACATACAGCGCTCCTCTCCGAGTTCCTCGATTTCCCGAAGTTCGGAGAGTTTGGCAAGAAGTCTTTCCCTTGCGATTTCCTTGTTCCTGTACTGCGACCTTTCGTCCGACGCAACCACGCTCAACCCGCTCGGAACGTGAGTCGCCCTGACCGACGTTTCGACCTTGTTCACGTTCTGACCGCCGTGCCCGCCCGAACGCATCGTGTCGTACACAATGTCCGCGTCTTTCACTTCATTCCGTTCAAGTGGTTTGAAAAAACGGATTCCGACAAACCAATTCTTTCTTTTGTGATGAGGTCTGAACGGATTTCGTTTTGCCACCCAAAGGATGCTCCCCTCCCATTCGTTTCTGAAATCCGAAAGCGACTTTCCGTCGCCGCTGACCGCGAACCTGATGGAATAGTTGCGCCCGCCCCCCGCAGGTTCGTTGTCAATCACGCCGCAGGCAACGCCGTGCAGTTTTGCGGAACAGACGAACTCTTTGGTGACAAGGTTAACCACGCGTGTGCATTCGACTGGACCCCTACCCGAAGTCAAGAGAACATAATAGTTTGCGTCGTTATTCATCGCTTTCACTCATTATACAGATTTTAGGTTCTATTTTTCCGACAACCTCGACACACTCCTTGAGCATAGGGAGAACATCGTCCATTTTCCTGTATGCCTGCGGCGCCTCTTCCACGCTACCGCCGACAAGCGTCACCCTGTTCTCGGCAAGGTGTTTTTTGAGGAAATGCCTGCTGACTGTGTTTCTCGCGTCCTGTCTCGACATAACCCTCCCCGTGCCGTGACTTGCCGATGCAAGGGAATCCCTGCAACCGAGTCCCACGCCTATGACGCCATAGTCGCACATACTCGAAGGTATCACGACGCACTGACCTTTGTGCGCTTGCGACGCGCCTTTCCTGTGCACAACCAAACGGCACCCGTCAACTTCCTCCAACCAAGCGAGGTTGTGATGTGTGTGGACATAAGCAAACGGTTTTGAACGCATACAGGAACCGACGTTGTTGTGGATTATCTCGTGGCACAGTGAGGCATACTCGGCGGCGATGTTCATACAAGTCCAATACAAGATACCGTCCTCCGAACCCATATCCAACCAAGCGAACATCCCCGCCGCTTTAGGAAGTCGGCAGGTTTCCTTCGCAATATTCGTGAAGTGCTCCGCGATTGCGGCGCCGAACCCCCTGCTTCCAGAATGGGAAAGAATTGCCGCAAACTCTCCCTGCTTCCCGAACGGGTTTCCTTCGTTGAGGTTCGCAATACAAACGTCAACGAAATGATTTCCGCCCCCGCTTGTGCCAAGTTGACGAACCGCCTTGTCACGGAGTTTTTTCAGTATCGGTATTTCGGAAAACTCCTTTCTGTCGAAAAGTTTGTCGTAATGCTTGGAGCGAAGCACGCCGTCCATCCCGAACGCGGTGTTGTCGCGAAGGCAATTCACGATGGTTTCCCTGTTTTTTTCTATATAGGATGGGTCGCACTCATAGAGCGAAAGTCCCATACCGCAACCTATGTCAAGTCCTACGGCATAGGGAATTACCACACCGTCAGTGGCAAGGACTCCGCCTATCGGAAGTCCGTACCCTGCGTGGGCGTCTGGCATAAGCGCACCCGCAACGGAAACAGGAAGTCTCATCGCCATATCCATCTGCGACACCGCAAGCGGGTCTGCATCGGATGAACAGAACGACCTGTACGGTTTCGGTTTGTCAAGTATGGGATGTTCCGCCAAGCAAGGTTCCTTGCTGAAAAGCGCCGCAAGCGACGCCAACTGAACGTCGTTGCACTCGGCATATTTTTCAGGAAACCCAATCAGGTCGCATACAAGGGATGTGATTTCATCGTCCCCCATACGCCTGCACCCCTTTTCAATGAACGCAAGGAGTCTGCTTCTCGCCACGTTGTCGGTCACTCCGAGTTTCGTAAGTTGTTTTTTCCAATTCACAGTTTATGTTTTGTTGAATATAATGGAATCATTTGGCATTTACTACAAAGTATTCTATTTCATAACCGTTTCCTGCGTGTACGACATAGGGGACGATGACCACATCCGAAGTTTGCAGTTTGGACGCGGCATAGTTTTCAGACTGTTCAGTGCACAACTGTCTTTGGAATTTGATTGCGATTCCGTATTCATTTCCGATGCACTCTATGAACAAGACACTGAAATACGACACGATTTCGCTGCCGCTGCGGATGACATTGTATAGTTCGGACGTTTCGCACCTTGCGACATAGTCGTCGCAGAGTTGCTTCCAATACTTGTTTTTGTCCTTGAACATATTGGGAACCTTTCCGTAGATTATACAGTCATACCCATAGTTGCGCAATCCTACATTGCCGACCAATGCACCTCCACTTCCTGTGAATGACATAGACTATTCGGTTCTTGAAGTTTCATTCCATTCAACACAGGAATTTGTCACATCGCTGTCATAATCGGCACCGTGCAAATTCTCCCCGCAACACGTTTCACACTCCCCGCAACCGTCCGAGTGCGCTTCTGTGACAACCTCATCTTCATTTTCATCTTCGTCTTTGTACGGACACATCTTATCGAAAATGCCGATTATCTCGAAGTCCGCACATACGGAGCATACTTCGCAGTAATCCTCTATTGCTGACATAATCTCGCTTTTCTTTTCATAGAAGTCCTCCGAATGTCCGAAAAAATCAGGTGTCTTTACCACCATAGCGAATGCCACCAGTGACTGCAATGTATATTCGGTTGCGTCCTCAACCGTTGTTTCAGGGGTGTTTTTGGAATACACCCAACCGCAAAATTCACAGTTCCCTTCGCGTTCGCATTCATCTGCAACAATCTTGTAGCACACGCCGCGCATCGCATAGTTGAGGAGGGAAAGGTATCCGAGGATTTTGTTGATTACGCCTGATATGCTTTCGGAAGAATGGTCGAGCATACAGTACACGCACAGTTCCGTCTGATACTTCAGCATAACATTGTCGTTTGTTCGGTATGCGTACTTGCGAACCTCCTCAATCGCTTCCTTTGTCGGTTCAAAATACTTGCTGTAACCCATAATGATAAATTTTATTCTTATGTATATATAACAAAAAAACAATGAAAAATGACATTGATATATCATTGATATATAAATACGGAACGGATATACAGAAACAAAACGCATTATGAAAAGAACAATCTTGACAATCGCCCTGCTGTTCGCCTGCCTGCAATGCTTTTCACAGGCACGGGAGGTAAATGAACCAAACGCTTTTTTCGAGGGTGATTGGTGGGTTACAAGACAGGAGTGCATCGGTTGCCCGACAACCGACACCCTCCGTATGGAATACGCCATCGTGATGTTCTTCCCCGACACCTATGAGTTTGCGATTGCGTTGCCGACGGACGGTTGTGACGGAATCTACGAAACCCTGTGGTTCATCGGACTCACCGACGGACACACAGACGGAAGTTTCGTATGCTATGCGGACGGCGCCGAGTTGTCAATAACCGACGACAGGGTGTTCACGGTAAGATTGTCGTACCTGACGCAGACAGGTTGCATCACCTATTCCGCGTCGTTCGACATAGAGGACGACGTCGACTGACGACTTTTCTTTGAAAACGAGTTCTGATTCATATAACTTTTGATTTCGTTCCTGATTCGCGTCTGCTGCTTCACGTTCAGGTTTGCAAAATCAACAAGCAGGGTGTCCCCGTCACACAGGTTCCGAATCTCGTCCTGCTTTTTCTTTATCTCGGCACGTAGTTTGGTGACGGTGCTGTTACTTTCCTTTATCTCGTCGCACATATTTTTCAGTTTCTCCTCCTTTTCCCGGAGTTCCTTCGCAAGGTCATATTCGGCACCGCCCATATTGCACCTTTGGCAATCGGAATACATACGCAGGAAAAGGTTGAGTTCCCTCGCATTTTTATAGACAATGGGGATGTTGTTCACGCACACGATTGCGTAGGTGCCGTTTGACGAACCGACAATGTTCACGTTGCATTTGTTCACAATGCAGCGGAAATGGTTTGACACCCGCACTTTGGTTCCGTACAGGTTATAATAAACACTGTCGCTGTCGGCGCTTTTTGAAACAAAAACGCCGCCGAAACGCTCAATCGTTTTGGACACTTTCTGTATAAAAGTCATAACATAGTTTTTCTTGAATATAATGGAATTACGTCAGTTTTCAAAAACACGGATGGCGTCTATGAGCAAGCAATCGTGCTCCCTGACATAATAACGCGCGAGAAGGCAAAGATACCACCAAGTGTAACACAGGGACATCTTCAGAGTTTTATCTGTTATCTCGCCGCGTCCGCAGACGTCCCTGCACCTTGAATACTCCTCATACAGGTTGTCCATTCTTTCGGTGCGCAGACTTTCTTCGCTTGAGAACGAAATCCTGAACAGGACACGCTTATTTTCGCACTCCCCGTCAACCATATCGCCGACAATCTCCATAGTGAGGTTTCTGTTGTAGTCGCCAGCGAAAGAATAGACACTGTCTTCATATTCACGGACGACGTCGTGCGCCCACACGCCGTCCACACACCGCTTTATGTTGTCAGAACCGCTTATCCGCATACCAAAACATCATTCGTTTCACAATCGGTGATACAAATATCAGACAGCAAACACACCTCGCTATTGGTGTCCCTGATTATGGCGTCAATGTATTTTCTTGACACCCTGTAGAGGGTTGGGTAGAGGGTGGTGACTTTTCCTTCAAGGTGGCGGTTTATGCAATACTTGGAAATACTGACAATAGACCTCATCAAACCGCTCATCCAGTTTTCTTTCACATACACAAAGAAGTCGTAGAGGTTTGTCGAACCTGTCCTGTTCGACTTCAGTTTCGCCGAGAATGAAAATACATAGTCAGGGGTTTCGTCGGTTAGGAACTCCCCGTCATAGCGTTCGACCCGAACCGCCGACACACTGCCCTTGATGCCGCTTTCGCTTATTCTCATAATGTTTCGTTGTTATCTGCACAATGCTTTTCTTGAATATAATGCAAATTCCGAAAAACTTTGATATATCATTGATATATCGCTAAAAAAACAATCACTTTTTGTTATATTAAACGAAACGGAATTGCAATGATAGAGAGAAAACTGAAATGCGGCACCCCGATATACTATGCAAGCGACTGGATTGAAAGCGTGTGCTATATGTACGACGAGCATTACGGGGATATGTCGGAAAACGTATTCTGCATAAACAGCAACCGCGATGATATGCAAACGATACACGAAAACACACAGAACAAAAAAAGGGTCTATGTGAACCTCGAACACAAGCATCCGATAGACAAAAACGGAAACATCACATATTGCGCCGAATATTGGACGAATATAATCAACGATATGTTTCGCGGGCAGGTGGACGAAGTGTGGGACTTCCAAATAGAGAACTTCGCATACTTCAGACACCACAACCTTGAAAGCAAATACAGATTCAGACCGTTGAGGTACACGACTTGGTTCGACAAGTACAAGACGCCAGTGGAACCGAAATACGACATCCAAATGGAGTGTGTGTTCGACACGAATACGAGAATGTGGGTCGCCAATGTGCTCACACAGGAACCTTACAAGATACAGGGGGACATAATTTACAAGATGGGCGGCAGACTCACCATCAACATAACGAACACGGACAAAAGCGAAGAAAAGTTCAGGGCGAAGAACGAGTGCAGGTATGGATTCGACGCCCCGCACTACGACACTCCCTGCACGAGCAACTGCACAAGGATATACGAATATGTGTGTATGAACAAACCCGTGATTGTATGGGACAGGGACAAAACGACATCAAGGGAGTATTTCAGAGACCTCTGCACATACATATACGATTTCAGCGCTTGGAACGTGAAACTGATAACGAACCAAAAACCGAGAAACGACATTGCGGAAACCTACAGGCAGATGACTTTCTCGCAGAAGGACTACATAGAATACTGCGGGAACATAATCCGAGAGCACTGCGACAGGACAGGCAAGAAAATCCCTGACAGCGTTATGTATTGGTGAGCGTCAAAGCATCGCCTTGCACTCCGCCACCTTTTTCTCGATGTCGGACACAATCTCCGAAATGCAGACAGGCGTTGAATCGTGGGCGTCCATCGCCACGTTGTACATATAGGGTCTGTCCTCATAGAACAGCAGTTTTGAGTGCGTGTGACCGAACAGGTTGATGAGTGTGTGTTTCGCGTCGCTGTGCTCAAGGGAACCCGTCAGGCAGGGGAAGTGTGTGAGGAAGAACTTGTATCCGTTCCATTTGAAATACGCGGCGTCCTCCACCGAGAGAACATTCGGAAGAGACCTGTAGAGTTCAACCCTGTTGTCTGTGTCGTGGTTGCCGCGTATGATTCGCTTCATCCCGTTCAGTCCGCAAAGAAGTTCCGCCCCCATCTCGTTGTCACGCAGCATAAGGTCGCCGAGTATGTAAACAGTGTCCTCCTTTCCGACAACATTGTTCCATCTCCTTACGATTGCTTCGTTCATTTCGGAAATGCAGTTGAAACCCCTCGGTTTGTAGAGGAACTCCCTGTCGTGACAGAAGTGTATGTCCGATGTGAAAAAGATTTTGTCAGTTGTTTCCATATTGTTTTCGATTTAATTTGTTTCAGGATAGTCCGTTCTGCAAGACATTTTGGTTGCTTTCACCTTTATTTGGTTTTTTGGGGTGAGCACAAGTCTGTCGTAGTCGAACTTGCAGTCCGGTGTCGGATTCTCGGATTCCCGCAGGTTTTCCGCCAACACCGAATACTTGACCGACGTCAAATAGGGTATGTATTCGTTTTCTATATATTGCACGACCGCCTCCCTGCCATAGTTGTTGGCGCAGAACGTGTATGTGATGCCCGCACGCCCGTCGGGATAGACGTGTATGAACGGAACAACCGTGTTGTCTTTCAGTTCAATCCCAAGCAAAAGCGTCTGTGCGCCGTTGATGTCCGCGTCCTTGAACACGTTTTTTTCAAACGGAACTGTCATAATCGGCGTCACCCGCAATTCACTGTAGTAAAATCTCGGCATAGAACCACTCAACGCAAACACCGAATCGAACTCAACGTATGTGGGGACTCTCCTGTACTTTATATAGCAGGCGTTCCAAAGGATGTCATACACGGAAGGCGTGCGCCCGAACAACCTCTTTATGAGCGGCGCTTTGTAGTTCACGACCTCTATCTCCACATTCTTTTTGTAGAACACTCCGTCCGAGCGGCTTGACAAATCCACTATGTTGGTGTCACTCAATCTTGCCATATTCATTCATTTTATAAATCAAGACGCTTGAGAGGCGTGAGTCTGAACACAGTGTTGCCGTCCGTGTTCTCCTCGACGCCGAGTTTGTATTTGCACGATGTCACATAGGGTATGTATTCGTCATCGACATAGCGTATGACCGCGTCCCTTCCGTAGATGTTCGCGCAGAAGTCATAAAGCGCCACACGTGAACCGCCCGGATATTTATGCACATACGGAACAGTCGTACTCTCTTTCAATATAAGGTCGAACCCGAATCTCGCACATTCCCCGTTCACGATTTTGTGGAAAAAATCCTGTTTGAGGCAGAGTGTATACACAGGACTGACTCCGATTGAATTGTAATACAAATCGCGATGTTTCGGCAATCTGTGGTTAAATGCCGCTTCATATTCCAATATCACAGATATATCGTTACCATAGGTCTTCATCCACGACAGATAGCACGCGGCATTCAAGCACGAATACACACTGCGTTTGTATTGCAAGCGGAGCAATCTGACAATAAAGGGTGAATCATACCGCACAACGTCTATATCAATGTTCCAACAACCAATCACGTCGTCCGATTGTCCGTTTGTGTTCACTATCCTCGTATCGCTCAATCTCGCCATAACGACTTTTTATTGAATATAATGGAAAGGAGGTGTTTTCGGCACCTCCTTTTATAGAAAATACAATCTGTTAAAAAATCTAATTGAATCTGTATGTTCTCACAAAATGCTCCATATACTCAAAACAGGTTTTCTTTTCACACCATTTGCAAAAATAATATCTTTCAACTTAATATCACCGATAAACTGCATAAATGCAAACCCATAGACATAATACTTGTTTTTTTTTATTTTACATCTCATCAATCCTCTTGACGTGTACTTTTACATTGCATTTTTCATCGAGTGTGCTTCCGTTAAGTGTACTTCCGTTAAAATCTTTGTGGTTGATTGAATAAAACCTAAAGTCAGACATATATTCAGGAATACCCCTTCCTGCACCGATGCGCTTTACACGTTCGGCGATTTTCCTTGACTTGATGTCATCGAATATGTGGAGGTTGCCTGCATTACATCCTACGCAATGCGATATTCTACCGTTTCCATAGTTGATAAGGAACTGAATGTGCCTGTCCAAATCCTCCACCATAAGTCCGCCCATCCTTGCCGTCACTTCAACTCCTGTGCGTTTCACGGGTTCCATCCGTGCTGTTTTGTTATTGAACTCCCACTTCATTTCAAAGATATATTACCAATATATTTATATATGGAAACAGGTGAAAAAAATCAACTTTTTTTTTCAAAAAAATGAAAAAATGATTTTTTTGTATTATATTCAAATAGGAAAGGAAACAACAAAGATATGAAAAACATCAAGGAAACAAAAAAAATAGAAAAGAATTTCAGCGTAGCGGAAAGCGAGGGCGTGGACGCAATCAACCTCATCTATGAAATGGAGTTCAACAATGCAAAGGATGACAAGTCTGCGATGAAAGACCTCTATGAAGTTCTCGACAGAAAAATGTGGGCACACAACAAAAACAAAGACCTGTTTGAGACATACAAGTCGCTCCACCAAAAAACGAAGGAATGGGTGATTGAAAACTACCGATTCTGCGAACTTGAAGATTTTTTCGCATAGAACAACAATTCAATAACAAACAATCAATAACAACAAAAACAAAATTATGAAAAAAGTCAACTTGACGCTTGAAGGTCAATTCAAGCACAACAACATCGGAACCCGCAAGTTCAAGGAAATCCTTGCCCGTATCATCGCCAACCCGACCGACCAAATGGGTCTCGTTCTCGGAGCGCCTGGTGTCGGCAAGACACAGATTGTGTACGGGTTCATCAAGGATTATTTCGGTCGTGTAATCGACCAAGGAGAGTTCAAGAGAGAGGGTGGCATCAACCTCGTCGTACTCCGTACGGAGGATATGGACAGAAGTTCCTTCTCGTTGCCTGGTTACGACCGTCCTTCGGACGAAAGCGGACGCCGTGCAGTACAATGCCCCTTCGGGTACATCCCCGCATACAAACCCGTCGGAGATATGCCCGACCCGAACGACCCCAACTATGAGGAGAAGTGCAAGAACTCCGTCGATTGGAACGCCGACCGCAATCTCGGACGCGGACTCATCTTCCTCGATGAGATTAACCGCTGCAACCCCGACGCGGAGGACGTCATCAAGAACATCATTGAAAGAAAGTTCTGTGACGGTTGGCACATCGGAAGCGGATGGGGCATTGTCGCCGCAGGAAACCGCTTGGAAGACGACCCTGACCGAGTTCACGAAATCGGTACCGCATTCTTCAACCGCTTCGGTCTCCAATACAACTTCGTGCCGAAGTACGACGAATGGCGCGAATGGGCGGTGAAACAACCCTATATGAACGTCCTTGTGTTGGATTGGATTAAGGACAACCCCGAACACTTCTATTTCAACACAACCTGCGACACCGAGGAGAACTCCGGCGCAGAGGATAAAAAGTTTACTACACCGAGAACGTGGGAACTTGCCTGCAAGAACCTGTCCATCGCAAGCAATGCGATGAACGCAGACCCGTTCAAACCGAGCAAACTCAAGAACTTCGACATCACACAGTTCAGCGAGTCGCAACTTCGGGAGGAACTCTCACCGCTTGACCCAAAGACTGTCACCGAATTTATCAAGTTCATCAAGATGATTCAGGTGGTCGATGTAAAGACCATCAAGGAGGAAATTTGGAAGAAGGGCGACAAAGCAATGAAAATCCAAAACAAGGACGGTTCCTCCGCAACGACTGCGGTAGAGTGTGCCATCATCAAGATGTGCATCGACGCAAGAGCGTGCAACGTCCCGCAGAACCGCGAGGAAGCAAGAAAGACCATTTCTATGTGGTTGCCGAAAATGGAGGAGGTTCAATCGCTCTTCAAATACCTCACCCTGTACAACGCTTCTATGGCGCAGATGACCTTGCAGTATTTCCTCGACTCGTTCAGAATCTTCAAGGAGGTGTTCCAAACCTATATGCGTATGGCGGAATGTATGAAGGAATCCCGCACCGCCAAAGACGCAAACCAAAGGGAAAAATCAAAAATGATGGCGGACAGCATCAAGAAACGCCTCGATGAACTTGGTCTCTATGACTACTGCGACCAATTCGACCTTATCGGCAACATCTTGGAAGACAAGTGGCCGAAACTGATGTCCAACATCAACTGGGACGAATAACAAGTTGGTTTATTTTTCATTTTGTTTGTGGAGTGTGGGGCGTAGTCCCCACACTCCTTTTTTGATATATCATTGATATATCATTATGGTACATTCCTACGGTATTTGGTCGCCGTCGTTGTAAATCTTCACAATCCTCTGCGAGTTTCTCGTAACGATTGTGACATACGTTTGATTGTCCATAGTGTCCGCGGGTATAAGCAACGGGGGAAGTGCTCCGATTAGGTTGTTGATACCGCTCATAACCCTTACATTGCGTATTGCTTTTGTATATGAAGTGTTCCCGTTGATGAGGTTGAACAGAACCATCTCACCATTGTTCATTTCAAGGTTTCTAACAATGAAGAGTCCCTCGAATTTACCAAAATATATATTGCTGCAATCCCGCAAATCAGTGTCATAAAACGATACCGCCTGTATGTAACTGCAATCGGTTATATCACTCTTCCTTGTATAACCTTTGGTTTTACTTCCATATATGGCACTTATGACAGATTCTTCAACATTCCTTATATTTGTATCTGCTATTGTTTGTCCGAATACCAAATAAACATTATCAAAGACAGAATTGTTGACTTCATTTGTGTACACATTTCTACAATTTTTATAAACCACATTTGACATCATTGTTGTGTTGAATGTGTCCGCTATTGCAAAAACTGAATGCGAACCGTCGATTTTTACATTCATAGAAGCGGCGTTGCCTGTGCCTTCATTATTAACAATACCGCAGCATATAGAGTTCCTGATTTCAGAATCAAACGGACTGTATATGTATGTTATGTGCGTTTCATTGACAATGTTGTTTTGTATGCTGCTCTTCATACCTTTTTTAGTGCTTGCAACAAAGAACGTGTTCCACAACGAATTGCCAGTTATTTTATTGTTTGTCACCAAACACAATCCATAAAACACATTATTTGGAAGTATATGTTTTGCCTTATAGCAGAAATATGAGTTTGAGTTCAATACACTGAACGCGTTGTGCGGGAGGTCGCAGGTGTTGCAATATGCAATGCGATACAACGAAGTGTCAATCGGTGTCCACACATCGAGCACACTTCTGGAACAGTCGAATGTGTATCTGTAGTGGAAAGATTTGACAAAGTAATGTTTGAATGCCGAATAAAGCACACCATACTCGTGAATGTTGCCCACTGCACCCACACTGACACCAAATCCGAACTTATACAAAGAAGACACATCACAGAACCTGTGCTGTATTGTGGCTTTTCCGCTATCATCAACCATCCCCGGTGTTGTTTCCCCATTCAAATACCCGTTGTTCGATGACCAACTCCCTTGGTTTTCGTCATACGACATAACATCAAAAACGTTATAAGGATAGTCACCACCATCAACAACAATATACCTTGAATTACCATTCGGCAATGCAGTGACCGCGCCTCGCATACCGATTCTCGCGAACATAATGTTCTTGAAATCATAAGGCATAACATTGGCGTGTTCATCCTCCATACGGAACACAACACCCTTTCCGAAGTCTGTATATATATCCTCTACCCACTCGAACGTCACGACGGTGGTTCCTTCTATGGTTAGGATTGATGTGGATGCCGTCATAGCGGTCTTGTAATTCACGATTTTGAAATGCGTTCCGAGACCGTTGTTCCAAGTGTTTGTAGTTGTGTCGTTATATGTCCCGTCGAAGTAGAAATGAAGTGCTCCTGACCATACCTTGTAGGATTTGAAACTGTACACTACATTGAACGACGTATCAAGCACGTCAATCAGGACAGGACTGTTATTTACAATATCATCATAACTATACACTATGTAATAGTCGGTTTGTCCGAATGTCCAAATGTGATATGTCTTTGCGCCGTCTATATATTTCTGTCCTGTATACACATAATACCTCTCGCTTCCATTCTCATACAATATCGGAACTTTCTTTCCCATATTGACAGTCGGAACCCTTGCCCAACTGTAGGTCGACTTGTCGTTGAACAATGTGTACTTCAACCACCAAGCGCGGAGGTTCGCTCCGTCAAAATAGTCGTCGTTTGCATCGCGGGCGGAAGCGGAACCTGTTAAAGTTTTCAGGATGGCGTTATCCTCCATCATTTCCGCATTCAATCCACCTTTTGTCAAACCCCTTTGTGATTTATCATTGACATAGTTTTCGGTGACGTCAACCACAGTTCCGTCTGTGCCGATATAATAGTAACCCAATTCACCATTGACATCATAACTATAAACAGGGTAAGTGTGTGTCGCATCGTCAAAATGCCAATAATGTGTCGGTGAGATTCCAAAGTCAAAATCAAGATATTGTTTTTCTCCGTCAACCATTATGTACCACATCGCGCCTTCATCGAATCCTGTTGTGGTGGAAACATAATATGTGTTTCCGTCATACAATACAGCAAAAGCGTCATCCAAACCGCTGCCGTTGAGTTCCCACAAAACATATTCAACGGAACCGTCGTCCGATATGTAATAATACGACTCCTCGTCTTCATCCCAATACACAGGGTACATTTTCAGATTTTCATCTGCATACCAAGTTTCGGAAATGTAAGGCGTGAGATAAACGTCAGACGAACTTCCTTTTTTGAGTGATATGCTGACGTGAGTTCCGTCACCGTCCTTGACCACATCTTCATATTCAAATTCGTAATGCACATTTTTATTTTCCAAATCATAGTATTCCGAATTTTTATAATAAGATGTGACGTCAACGTTTTTATAAACGAGTTCTTTCTTAAGGAATGGGTATATGATGTATTTGCCATCAACCAAATATACACAATACGCACCAATATTATAATCACCACCTTCTTTAATATAAAACCATCTATGACTGTGGCACATATCAAAGTTGAAGTCCAAATAAATGGCACCGCTGTTTTTCGTGTCTATAAGATACGAGTTGTCCTTTGTGCGTATCTCGTACCACTCACCATCATACAGTGCGTGCGGTGTTTCAACAAGTTCTGACAATTTTCCGATATAATCTTTCACAGAATATGATACCCCGTCAGAGGCGACATAGACAAAATCTTTTCCATCAGAAAAAATAGGATACACTCTGTAGTTTTCATCAACATACCAAAGCGGTGACGAATCATCGGTTAGGAAAAATTTATCTTCATTTATCATTACAAAACGCTTTCCATCTCCCGTTTTAATGTCCTCGTCTTTGAACACATAAACCTTTCCGTCATAATATATGTCATATACACTTTGCGGACTAAAATACTTGACGTCGATTCTGACAAACTTTGCGGACTTTACATCAAAAGCGATGGAATAATACCCTTTGTCATCTTTGTATGTAGGATAGAGTCCGACAGGATATGTGTCGTTGTCATTATACCACCACTTGTTCACAGGTGAAATGTCGAACCTGATGTTGAGGTACACAACGTCCTTTTCTACATTTATCCAATACAATTCACCCTTGTCCGATTTATACACGGTGTATAATTTTTCATTATACAACACTTGCGCTTCAGTAGCCACACCTGAAGATTCACCTTCGCCTTCACCAATTTCCTTCCCCTTTGCCCCGCTTGGGAGTTCCACAGTTTTCTTGTCACCGCTGTTTGTGATATAATACCATTCCCCGTTCTCATTCTGATACAACGGATATGCGGTGCTGTCAGGGGCAACATACCAAATCATAGAAATCGTGATTGTTATAGGTATGCGGATTGTTGTGGTTTCACCTGTGTCAGGGTCTTGAACTTCAAGATTGACATAGGTTCCTGTTTCGTCTATATGAACTTCACCAGGTCTTATATGATACAAGTTACCGCCATAATATATTTCAAGCATATTTTCACCCCTTTGTACCGCCCTCGCATTTTCATTGAGCGTCGATTCATCGTCCGCGAACACAATTATGTCATAGTCGTGGTGTCCGAGGTCATATTCCTTGAATGTGACAATATCGTTTGTATCATTCATTGGATGACTATTAACGTCTCCGACATAATAATCGGTACTCAAATCATAGACCAAGTATTCATCTATCAATGTTTCATAGTCTATTATGCGATACTGCATACCTTTCACAAGTTGGGAACTGTTCACGAGAGTTGCCAACTCATCATAGGTGATGAGTGTCATCAATTCAGAACCAGCACCCTGAATACCTTGAATACCCTGAATGCCTTGCAGTCCCTGAATACCCTGAATGCCTTGCAGTCCCTGAATACCCTGAATGCCTTGGAAACCTCTTGTGCCTTGACAACCGAGTATTCCTTGAACTCCTTGAACTCCTTGCAGACCGACTATGCCTTGTATGCCTTGAAGTCCGTTTTCGCCAGATACACCTTGCAGACCTGCGGAACCTTGTATTCCCTGCAATCCGTTTTCACCGATGGTTCCCTGCAAACCTGTGATACCCTGCAAACCTTGAAGTCCGTTTTCGCCAGATACACCTTGCAGACCGATTATACCCTGAACACCTTGCAGACCTGTCAAACCTTGCATACCTTGTGTGCCTTGAACACCTTGCAATCCTTTGGTTCCTTGTGTACCTTGCGTTCCCTGACTGCCCTGAACACCTTGCAATCCTTTTGTGCCTTGTGTACCTTGTGTTCCTTGACTGCCCTGAATGCCCTGCAAACCTTTAGTTCCCTGTATGCCTTGAACGCCTTGCAATCCCTGCTCGCCTTGACTTCCCTGAACACCTTGCGTTCCGCGATGACCTTGAGTGCCTTGCAGACCCTGAACACCTTGCAATCCCTGTGTTCCCTGTGTTCCCCGAACACCTTGTAAACCTTGCAGACCTTGACTACCCTGACTACCTTGAACACCTTGCAATCCTTTAGTACCCTGCGTTCCCTGACTGCCCTGAACACCTTGTAAACCTTTAGTTCCCTGTGTTCCTTGACTGCCTTGAACACCTTGCAGACCTTTGGTGCCTTGCGTACCTTGCACACCTTGAACACCCTGCAATCCCTGCGTGCCTTGACTGCCCTGAACGCCTTGCAAACCTTTTATACCTTGAGTGCCTTGAACACCTTGCAGACCTTTCGCTCCTTGTGTTCCTTGAACGCCTTGAAGTCCTTTGGTTCCTTGCGTTCCTTGAACACCTTGCAAACCTTGAGTGCCTTGAACTCCCTGTAATCCTTGAGTACCCTGCGTACCTTGACTTCCTTGAACACCTTGTAATCCATTCGTGCCTTGCGTCCCCTGACTGCCCTGAACGCCTTGAACACCCTGCGTTCCCTGTGTACCTTGACTTCCTTGAACACCTTGTAATCCATTCGTGCCTTGCGTCCCCTGACTGCCCTGAACGCCTTGAACACCCTGCGTTCCCTGTGTACCTTGACTGCCCTGAACACCTTGCAAACCTTTTGTGCCTTGTGTACCCTGACTGCCCTGAACACCTTGTAAACCTTTTGTGCCTTGAGTGCCTTGACTGCCCTGAACACCTTGCAGACCTTGAGTGCCTTGACTGCCTTGCAGACCTTTGATTCCCTGCAATCCTTGTGTTCCTTGACTGCCCTGCGTGCCTTGAACACCTTGAACGCCTTGCAAACCTTGCGTTCCCTGCGTGCCTTGAACACCCTGCGTACCTTGTGTACCTTGAACTCCCTGCAATCCTTGCGTTCCTTGCGTACCCTGCGTTCCCTGAACACCTTGAAGTCCTTTGGTTCCTTGTGTGCCTTGCACACCTTGAAGTCCTTGAGTGCCCTGCGTGCCTTGACTTCCCTGAACACCTTGCATACCTTTGATTCCCTGACTGCCTTGAATGCCTTGCAGACCTTTGGTTCCTTGTGTGCCTTGTGTTCCTTGACTGCCTTGACTGCCTTGCACACCTTGAAGTCCTTGAGTGCCCTGCGTGCCTTGACTTCCCTGAACACCTTGCATACCTTTGATTCCCTGACCGCCTTGAATGCCTTGCAATCCCTTCGTGCCTTGACTTCCCTGAACACCTTGCATACCTTTGATTCCCTGACCGCCTTGAATGCCTTGCAATCCTTGTAAACCTTTGGTTCCCTGCGTGCCTTGCGTTCCCTGAACACCTTGCAAACCAGTCAGACCTTGTGTTCCTTGAGTGCCTTGAACTCCTTGCAAACCTTGAATACCTTGCGTCCCTTTTGTTCCCTGACTGCCTTGAACGCCTTGCAATCCTTGTAAACCTTTGGTTCCCTGCGTGCCTTGCGTTCCCTGAACACCTTGCAAACCAGTCAGACCTTGTGTTCCTTGAGTGCCTTGCGTACCTTGCAATCCTTGTGTTCCTTGTGTGCCTTGCACGCCCTGCAATCCTTGTATACCCTGCGTACCTTGAACACCTTGCAGTCCGCGATGACCTTGGACGCCCTGCAAACCTTGCGTGCCTTGACTGCCCCGAACGCCTTGAACTCCTTGCAAACCTTGTGTGCCTTGAACGCCTTGCAGACCTTGTATGCCTTGTGTTCCCCGACTGCCTTGCACACCTTGCAGACCCTTCGTACCCTGCGTACCTTGAACACCCTGTAAACCTTGAGTACCTTGCGTGCCTTGAACACCCTGCAAACCTTGTATTCCCTGCGCGCCTTGACTTCCTTGAGTGCCTTGAACACCTTGAAGTCCGCGATGACCTTGAACGCCTTGCGTTCCTTGACTGCCCTGCACACCCTGCAAACCTTGTATACCTCGTGTTCCCTGAACACCTTGCAATCCCTGCGTACCCTGACTGCCTTGAACACCTTGCAATCCTTGTATGCCCTGCGTACCTTGAACTCCTTGTAATCCTTTTGTGCCTTGCAGACCTTGAGCGCCTTGCGTTCCTTGAACACCTTGCAGACCTTGTGTTCCTTGTGTACCCTGAATACCTTGTAAACCTTTTGTGCCTTGTGTTCCTTGAACTCCTTGAACGCCCTGTAAACCTGTTGTTCCTTGAACTCCTTGTTCACCGATGGTTCCTTGTATTCCCTGAAGTCCTTGAACACCTTGCGTGCCTTGAACTCCTTGTAAACCTTGTAAACCTTGTGTACCTTGAACTCCCTGCGTGCCTTGCACACCTTGAATACCCTGTAATCCTTGAATGCCTTGTGTTCCCTGAACACCCTGAATACCTTGTGTGCCTTGTTCACCTTGTACTCCTTGAATACCTTGTGTGCCTTGTTCGCCTTGCACGCCTTGTGTACCCTGCACACCTTGCAAACCTTGAATGCCTTGTGTTCCCTGAACACCCTGAACACCCTGTGTGCCTTGAACTCCTTGTTCACCTTGCAATCCTTGTAATCCACGAGTTCCTTGTAAACCTTGCACACCCTGTATGCCCTGTTCACCTTGAACACCTTGTTCTCCTTGCACCCCTTGAATACCCTGTGTGCCTTGTTCTCCTTGTAAACCTTGAAGTCCTCGCAATCCTTGAACTCCTTGCAAACCTCTTAAACCTTGAATGCCTTGTTCTCCCTGCACACCTTGATTACCTTGAAGTCCTTGTATGCCTTGAACTCCTTGTTCACCTTGAACTCCTTGTTCACCTTGAACTCCTTGCAAACCTTGAACGCCTTGCAGTCCTTGAACTCCTTGCGTACCTTGTTCGCCTTGAATGCCCTGCACACCTTGTTCACCCTGCACACCTTGTTCACCCTGTTCTCCTTGTAACCCTTGCAGACCTTCAAATCCTTGAATACCCTGCAAACCTTGAAGACCTTGCGTGCCTTGTGTTCCCTGATTACCTTGCAATCCTTGAACGCCTTGTTCACCAATAGTTCCTTGAACACCTTGTATGCCTTGCAAACCCGTTATGCCTTGCAAACCTTGAACACCTTGTTCACCCGTGATACCTTGTTCACCTTGCAAACCGACGATTCCTTGCAAACCTTGAATACCTTGAACTCCTTGCATACCATCGGTTCCTTGAACTCCTTGCAATCCCTGCTCACCTTGTGTCCCCTGAACTCCTTGTTCACCCTGCACACCTTGTTCGCCTTGAACTCCCTGTGTTCCTTGAATGCCTTGAACGCCCTGTAAACCTGTGATACCTTGAACTCCTTGTTCGCCTTGAACGCCTTGCGTGCCTTGTGTACCCTGTACTCCCCGAACACCCTGTAAACCTTCAAGTCCTTGAATGCCCTGCACACCTTGTGTTCCTTGATTTCCTTGTAATCCTTGAAGTCCCTGAACACCTTGTATGCCTTGCAACCCTTGTGTTCCCTGCTCTCCTTGTGTTCCTTGATTTCCTTGTAATCCCTGCACACCTTGCTCACCAATCAAACCTTGCAGACCTTGTATGCCCTGCAATCCCTCGGTTCCTTGAATGCCTTGTACTCCTTGTTCACCCTGAACTCCTTGCAAACCTCCAATACCTTGTGTACCTTGATTGCCTTGAATACCTTGCGTACCTTGTACGCCTTGTGTTCCTTGTAAACCTGTAATACCTTGTTCACCTTGAAGTCCTTGTAAACCGTCAATTCCTTGAATACCTTGTGTACCTTGTTCACCGATAGTTCCTTGAACTCCTTGTACGCCATTCTCACCTTGAATACCTTGCATACCCGTGATACCTTGTACACCCTGTAAACCTTCAATTCCTTGAATACCTTGCGTACCCTGTTCACCTGTTATGCCTTGTTCTCCTTGCAATCCGACAATACCCTGTAATCCTTGAAGTCCTTGCAAACCATCGGCGCCTTGAATACCCTGTGTGCCTTGTGTTCCTTGCAGACCTTGAACTCCTTGTTCACCTTGAACTCCCTGCAAACCTTGTGTACCCTGTGTTCCTTGCAAACCTTGTGTTCCTTGAACACCCTGTTCACCAATGGTACCTTGAAGTCCTTGTATGCCCTGTTCACCTTGTGTACCCTGTACCCCTTGAACACCTTGTGTTCCCTGAACACCCTGAATACCGATGGTTCCTTGCAGTCCTTGAATGCCTTGTGAACCTTGAATACCCTGTTCACCTTGTGTTCCCTGCAAACCTTGAAGTCCCCGAACTCCTTGTTCACCTTGTGTGCCTTGAACTCCTTGAATACCTTGAACACCCTGCACTCCTTGCTCACCGATGGTGCCTTGCACACCTTGCAACCCTTGCATACCTTGTATTCCCTGTGTGCCTTGAACTCCTTGTTCTCCCTGACTTCCTTGAACACCTTGCAAACCTTGAGTACCCTGTACACCTTGCTCACCAGTAATACCTTGAATGCCTTGAGTTCCTTGTTCACCCGCGACGCCTTGCAGACCTTGTTCGCCTGTCAGACCTTGCAAACCACTCTGACCTGCGATGCCTTGTAAACCTTGTTCACCTGTCAGACCTTGCAAACCACTCTGACCTGCGATGCCTTGCAGACCTTGTTCACCTGCCAAACCTTGCAGACCTTGTTCGCCTGTCAGACCTTGCAGACCTTGTTCACCTGCCAAACCTTGCAGACCTTGTTCGCCTGTCAAACCTTGCAGACCTTGTTCGCCTGTCAAACCTTGCAGACCTTGTTCACCTGCCAAACCTTGCAGACCTTGTTCGCCTGTCAAACCTTGCAGACCTTGTTCACCTGCCAAACCTTGCAGACCTTGAACACCCTGCAAACCTTGTTCACCTGCCAAACCTTGTTCACCCTGCAAACCTTGTTCACCCTGCAAACCTGTCAAACCTTGCAGACCCTGTTCGCCTGTCAGACCTTGCAGACCGTTTTGACCTGCGATGCCTTGCAGACCCTGTTCGCCTGTCAGACCTTGCAGACCACTCCGACCTGCGACACCCTGAAGTCCTTGAACTCCCTGCAATCCATTCTGACCACCAAAACCTTGTATACCGATAAACCCTTGTATACCTTGAACACCCTGACTGCCTTGTAAACCACGAATACCCTGAACTCCTTGCAAACCACTTCCACCTCCACCGACTGCGTCAAGATATATGATTCCCTGTGAGGAAACCCACACTTTTACTGTGTCGGTGTCTCCTATATAAATCGTATGGTCGGTATCTATATAATTTGTAGAACCCTGCAACGTTTCAATATCGGTGTAACCCAAACCGCCCTGCCCTATTCCAGCAGGACCTTGTATGCCTTGAACACCCTGTATACCTGTTTTTCCTCTCGGTGTATAATGATGTTGCGGCGGACAACATTCCTGTTTTGGATGACAGCACTCTTTGTCCCCGTGTGGGTTCTCACCATCACAAACACCGACTTCATCGGCATTGTCGATGACAACGTGAACGCTTTCGTGTTCGTGCTTGCGTTCCCATTCAGCAACCCATTCGGCAAATGTAAGCGCGGAACCGCTCGCAAAATATTGCTCATAAAGTAATTTGATGGTATTGTCATCCATTGTTTACAAAAGTTTATATACCTATTATTTATAAGGATGAACACCTTTATAAATACCAAAAAAATCTTACGGAAATGCAGCAAAACATAAACGAGATTTTCGCAATATCGAAAGAATCCCCGCGCTATGTCGAGGGAGCGCTTGAGATACACGACAAACTCATCAACATCATACAGAAAATCGAACTCCTCCTCTATACAAGAAAGGGTGAACTGCTATGCCAACCAGATTTCGGGGTGAACCTTGAAAAGTACATATTTGAAACCAACATCAGTGCGGAATACATCAAGAACGAGATAACTATGCAGATATGGAAATACGTTATGTCAAAGGAGGACTCCCAATACAATGTGTGGTGCGATGTAAATTTTTATGAAAGGAGCAACGACTTTTCGTTTATGTGCATTGTTGACATATACATAGATTCGACAAAAGTGACTTCATACGCATTCTGATGAAACTATTCTATGACATAGACACATCTGTTGAACAACTCCAACGCGGTCGCGGAGGCGTGAAACGGGCAAACTATGACTTCTTGGAAAACCTCAAGACAATGCCTGTTGAAAAAAGTATCCTGTACCCTGCCAAACTGTATGTGTTCGACTACAATTCCGACAGTGAGAAAATGTACGACACAAAACCTTTCATAATGTCGCTCGGTCAATCCAAAAAACAGAAGGACAAATTCTTCGGCATAGATATGCACTGGATTCCATTTCCCATACGCCTGCAAATATTCCGATATATCTATGATATATTCGCCGACACCATACAAGGCGGAATCGGAAAGTTCCCAAACGATGAGGACTCGCTTGAACAACCTTTCATCATTGAACTTGGAACCGAGTTTATCAAAAAGTCGCCGTTCAATATGAACATAACCTCCTGTATGCACGCATATTCACTCCAATACATTTCCGACTGCCGATGCGTGAATTGGAACAAGATACACTATATGCTCATTTCAGAGGACGATTGGTTCACAAACGGCACGATAAAGGACGCGCAGGCGAAATTCATTGAAGATATGAAAAAGAAGTGAACTACATCTCCCCGTTCAATATCTTGTTGAGATTGTACTGCTGTGTGGTGTTGTAGATTGTGTCGTCGGTTGCACTCGTGAACAGGACTGTAAGACCGCCGAGCGTGTCGGACGCGATGTTGCTGTTGAACGTATGACCGTCCCTGTCAGTCCAACCGCCCCTTATCACCGCTATTTCATTTTTCTTTATCACAATGTCGCCGAACCCGTCAAGACCGAGACTTGGGTCTTCACCTTCGTTCAAATCGACACGGCGGGTGAGTTTTTCGTGGAGGTGTGTGTCAGGGTTAATCCACTCGTACACTTCATCGTAATACCCGTTCCTGACAGCGGTTTCGTTTTCCTCGCTGACAAAATATACGTTCACGCTGTCCACACCCTCTATTCCCTCGACAAGGGCGACGATGTCCGACTTCGGAACTATGTCGCTTCTGTTGATATTGAGGAAGTAGGTGTTGAGTTTGTTCCTTATGTCAGACCAAATCCTGTTTTTGTCCGCCCGCTCGAAGTATTTTAGTACAATAACAAGGGCATATCTTTTAATGACCATATCCTCAATGACGACTTCGGTCGAAATAAGTTGCCAACCGCTGTCGTCAAGCGTGCGTATCACACCCGCCTTTTCATCATCGTCAAGTGTGAACTCATTTTCAGGAAGCGTGAAATAGTCGACGCTGTCGCTTTGCTTCGTAACCTTGTCCCTTATGTTCGGCAGTATGCGGAGATACACCACGTTGTCATCGTCCGTATAGGCGTCGTCCTTTGTGTTGTATGCGTCCACAAATGCAAACTGTCCGTATTTTGAAAGGAATGCAACATAGTTTTCGGGATTTGCGAGAACAAAACTCTTGCTCTGAAACGGGGCAATCCGCCTCGTCAGTTCGACAGGTTCATACATAGCCCCCATTGACGGCGGACGCTCTATGCTTACCGTCAACAGTTTGTTGAGGTCGACGGTTTCCTCATTCTCGTCATAACCCGCTGTGATGAAACTCACGTTAAGTGCGGAACCTGTCGCGTTGCCCTGCGTTCCGAGATGGTTGACATACGACACCACAATGTTTTTCCCGCTTTCAGGAATCATACCGAAATCCCCGTTTCCGAAGAATATGCTCAACCCCATATTGATTGACGTCTTGCACATAAAGCACTTTTCATTGTAACCCATATCGTACAGACTGTCGACCTTCCTCCATTTTTCGCCGTCGACATAAACCGACACCCTGTCGTGGTCTGTCATACCGCTTGTGTTCACATTGTACGATTGGAGTTTCTTCCCGTCGGAAACAAATGTCTGCTCATTCAAAATCCCCTGAACAAACTCGATGTTTATCGGGTCGCTCCCTACGGCAAGCACCACATATTCCTGACCAAGACGCATAAAATACTGCAAACCTGTCTCCTCTATCGTGAATGATGTGTTGTTGAGTATCCTTATCCAAGAACCCTCGAAATCATCAATCGCGGAGGTATTGATTCCGATACGCATAATCCCAGACGCGGCGCACCCCCTGTAGGGGTCGTGACCTGTAAGTCTCGAAAGTCCGTGTATGCTTTCAGGCGTCTGTGCACGCATAATGTTCAACTCGGATGCTGCGTGCTCAAGATAGAGAAATATCAATTCGGAGATATTGGCGACAACAGAAAGAATCTGACCCGTCGGACTGCTCGGTTGGAACACCGAACCGTTCATACCATACTGCTTGTTCAGATATGTGTAGGACTGCTTCAGCAGGTCAATCGCCTTTATCTTCGCCGTGTTCAGAAAACCCATTCGGAAATTTTATATTTCTATTATTTATAAGTGTGAAGCAAATGTGTGAGGCACAAAAAAGTGCGATTCCGTTTTTGACGCAACCGTCCTTCGAGTTGTCGAGAATAATCCACTCCGAAAAACTAAACATAGTCAAATGTATTCAAGTTGATATTTTCACTACATTCACCATCTGATTTGTTCATCAGACTTCTTCGGAACGACAACAGCGTCTTTTTCACCTCATCACGTTTAAGTTTTTTTTTGGTTCAAAAGCACCGTTGCCAAGTTGTTTTAAGAGCGAATCCCGCAACACGGTTGCGAGAACTCTGTTTCTTATGTTGATTGCCGCATTCACATCGGCATTGTCTTTATGACCGCACTCCACGCAGTCGAATGTTTCTTGATTAGGTCGGTTCTCGTCTTCGATGCAACCGCAAATCGGACACATCTTGCTTGTGTAACTCGCCTGCACTGTGGAAACAGCAATGTCATATTTCCTCGCAATTCTTTCCACCTCCTGCTTCAGACTGCTCAAACCAAGAAACTTCACCTTTCGGTTGTAGTTGATGTCGGAGTTGTCGGAATCCTTCACGAAGCACCTGCCGAACCCTGTGGCAGGGCGTAATAATTGAAATCAAAGGTCTGTGTTTCATAATCTTATTGCGACAGAACCTTATACACCCTGTCGATGTCTTTCCAAAAAATAGAGGTTCCCGAAACGGGAAGCGACATAAAGTTTATGCGATGTCCTGCACCGCCTTCATTTTTAGAAGGTTTCCTGACGCCTATTATATAGGCGTCGTCGCGTTTGTCCACATCCCCAATCCAACCTTCCTGAACGTCGTATGTGCGTTTGTAGTCCTTTCCGCTGTCATCGACCGCCGTTATCGTCTTTGCTCCGATTTCAACTATCCACATAATGTTATTTTTTTATTGTTTCACATCACCGCGTAGATTTCACATTCGCGGCATATTATATATCTGTTCTTCCCCTTTACGACATCCACCCCGTTCGCGCTCCTGAACTTCGTGTATATCGCGGTTTCACCGACCTCAACACTCATAGGTCTGTGCAGTTGTCCTGAACCGACCGCCATAATCTCGCCATAACGGGTGAGTTCTTCATCACGGGCGGTGCCGGGTATGATTATCCCGCACTCCGTAACCTCATCCTCGCGCTCGGTGGGTTTTATGACAACCATATCGTATATCGGCGTCGGAATCTCGCTGTCAGGGTCGTCTATGGCATAGATGTTGTTCTCGTGTATGAGTATGTATTCCTCACCTCCGATTTCAATCTCCACGCCGACGCTTCCTGAATACCTGCCGTACCATACAACCTGTCCGACAGATACAACCATAGGTTGATACTGCGTGCCCGTACCCACGGAAACAACAATGCCCTTTCTCGGAGCATTTTCATCTGTTACAGGTATGATTATCCCGTTGGAAGCGGTTTCCTCCGCCTTGCAGACCTTTATGCAGACCATATCCCTGTAGGGTTTTGGTATCCCCCGTGTGTTATTCTGAACCATACATCAACAAGTATAAACTGCGAGGTGCGTTTCATAGTCACCCCAATTATCAATTATGGAATATCCGAGTCCGTTTAGAAACCCATATAACGAATCGTGTTTTTCCTGTGTCATTGTGTTGTATCCAACTGGCCAGCACTCGAACAATATCGGCGGGTACCCGTTCCTCTTTATGGTCTCAACACCTCCGCGAAGCGCCTTTTCCTCCATACCCTCAATGTCAATCTTTATGAAACCGATATTGTCGAACCCGAATGAGTCGAGCGTTTTCACTTCCATAGAAACCGCCTTCGAGGAATCATACGCGATTGCATTTCCTGCGTCTGCGTTGAACCCGTCGAACATAACCGTTTCAAACTTGTCGCTCAATCCGCACTCATAGGTTGTTGTATGGTACAGTCTCTCGTGCGTGACGAGATTGGTGTGCATAAGATACAACGCCTGCCTGCAAGGTTCAAATGCGTGCGAGAATTTGAACGGCAGCAACCAACTGTATTCACCGAACCCAGCACCTATATCGACCATTCCTTTGCTGAAATCAAAGAAACCTTCTTCGTTCGCGATAATCTTGTGGATAATCTGAACCTCCCAACAATATGAAACAGGGAAGTCGGGAACCGCCTTTATCGGTTCCAACCCCTCTTTGTCGGTTATGAATGCGTCGCCAGGTATTTTGACAGGATATTCAAGATACTGCTTGTAATAAATGTCCATTACTTTCCTCTTTCTTCAATATAACAAAAAAATCGGGAAAAATAACAAAGGGGGCAAATTTTGTCCGCTTTTTCATCGTGACTGCAAATCAAAGAACCGTGATGTCACCGCCGTCAAATATCAGGTAGTTGGTCACTTTACATTTTCCGTCCTTGCTGAAAGTGAGACCGATATGAACTACCGCCACTCTAAAGTGTGTCGGCTTCGTGATTCAACGTTGCTGTTTGTTTTGAATGCTTTATAGCGTTCATAATCTTTTCTCGCATCTCCACACGCTTTGATTCGGTGCGTCCCACACCTATATTATGTCTATAAAACCAAACCATATTCCGTGCTGTGTGAACATCTCGTCAATCATTCTTATATGTACCATACAACTAATCATTTATTATCTCAATGTCCTTTTCATCGAATATTACATAGTTGGTGAACTTCCGCCCAGTGCTTCCGTCGTACGCAGGGAATTTTATTCCGACATAGCCAAGCGAACGGAGAAACGAACTCGTCTCCTCATCACTCCCTACCATAGAAGCGATAGTGCCGTATATGTCACCACCGTCCTCGCTGTCGGCAAGGTACTTGCACTCCCCGTCCCAGAACTCGTGCCTCGACTCCGCATCTGGATATGCGTCCCTGCCGTAGTCATCAACCTCCGTGTAATACTTGAAGAACTTGCGGGCGATTGCCATCGCCTCCGCGCGGGATATGCCCTTGTACGAAAGGTACTTCCCCGAAGGGACGGAAACGCGGATGACACTCCCGTTGCGGCTGTACTGGCTCGCGCACTCGTAGTCGTCCGTGAAGTAGAAGCCGTAGCCGTACGCCTGCTCGCCCCACCCGCTATTGACAAACTGCCTGTCGAAACGGTCGAACGCGGACTTCGTGCCGTGATACAGGACAATTCTGCCGTTTTTATCAGCAGACGCAAACTCATTTATCGAAAGTATCTTCATATACACAACATACAATTTCGGTTATTTATATGCTGTTGATAACTCTGTTGAAAAAAAGCAAAAAATTTTTTCCGAGCATATTGTGATTTTATATATTTTTGCAACGAAATCAAAAACAAAGATATGAAGAAATCAAAAAGACAACTCGCATACGAAGCAAACAAAGCGGCAAAAGTAGGCGAAACCATCACCTGCCCTATTTGCGGGAAACAATTCACAAAAATACAATGGCAGCAGGCATTCTGCTGCGGGCATTGCAAAGACACGTTTTGGAACGGAAAATCCGACAGACACAAAAAAGGATATTACCGCAAATACAACATTGCACACCCGGAACGACTTGAACGCGGATATACCAAAGGTTATGTGAATGGATGCGTCTCCGAAGGCGCAGTCCAACAGGCGCCGAACTACAATTTCGACGGCGGTTGCCTCAAATACTTGGGCGACGGTTACTATATTGACCGAATGGGATGGAAAAGACACGTCAATTCACTGACAGACGCACTTTTGCGAAAAGAACAGGAATGGCACGACGACGATTGGTGCGAAAGCACGATTGACGATTGACCGCAATTAGAGATTTTTTATTATATTCAATAAAGGGAACAAAAACAAAGCAATATGGAAAAGAGAGAATTTACATCAAAGAAACAAATCGAAAACGCAATCCGCGAACAAATCACATCAAAAGAATCGCAGGCAGTCAAGGCAATGCTCCGCATCTATGAGTATCAGACGGTCGACGAGCAAATCAACGGCGACGTATGCGCCTTGAACGGTGTCGGTTTTGCAGGAACCGACGCGGAAATCCTCACCTCATTCTGCAAGCGTGTCCTGAAAGGAAACCAACTGTCCGAAAAACAACTTGCAATCCTGTTCAAGAAAATCGGCAAATACGCAGGTCAACTCACACGACAGGCAATCGAAAACGGTCTGTATGTGAAAGAAGGAAAGACGTGGACTGTGGCAAAAAACTGAACGCGTTTTAATCTATCATATTTTTTTTCATTTTTTTTTCGGAATTATCCCTTTTAGTCTTGTAACTGACTTTATAAATACTGAAAATATAAATCTGAAACTATGACACACATTAAGAGAATTGACGAAATGCACAAAAATGTAAATGAATCGTCAATGATGTCACAATCAAGTTATGAGGAACATAAATTTGAAGGGAAACTCGCCGACATTTGCAATGGCATACTTGCACACAGCGACGATATTTGGAAAATATCAGAAGCAATGTCGAATATGTCAAGAGCGGAATCTTCAAGATTTTCGACAAACGACATAGAGATTGCGTCCAATAAGTCAATTTTGTATATTAACTTTCAAAAATACGATGACAAACGCGTGCTGTTTAGTGTTTACACCAAAGATGGAAACAAATACATTACACTGACTGTTGAAGTTCCTTCTTACGCGGTAGGGCATACTTTGTATTCCACACTTTTGTTCAACTATGATTTGAGCGATAAACACATTCTCTACGGTTTGAGTAAATTTTTCAAATGTCATTACGCTTCTTATAATGGAAAGGGCGAACTTATGGTGGATTTGACTGACAAGGCAATTTATTGGGACGAGAGTGCAACAATGAGCGGGGACGAGTTCATTGAACTTGTCAAAGAGTTCGGAAAAGAATTTGACGCGTTTATTCAAAAACTCAAAAACGACTTGGAAATTGCTTGATGAAAATAAAGCGTTTTGATAAAATGCAGGTGAAATTCACCTGCATTTTTCTTTACAAGACTAAAGTGGATATTTCCGTTTTTTTTTGACAGAAACGGGCGATATATCAATGATATATCACCCGTTTTCATTTTGCTTCTTGTGTTTCTTTTTCCTCGTATAGACCTTCTTCGACCTGACTACTTTTGCAAGCGAAATCAACTTTCCGTGTTCCGATATTTCATCTTCCCGCTGTTTCGCCTTCACAGCGTTCAGGACATCAATCACGATGTTTCTCTTTTTCCTTTTCCCTTTCACGTTCCGCTACCTCCTTTCCGAAATGCTCGACTGCATAGTCCATACCGAGCGTGCAACAGGTTTCAATGTCACTGACACGGAGTTTTCTTCCGAGTCCCCTTTCCATACACGCCTCGCACAACGTACAGTGGCAGTCGTCTGGTGTATTCATCTCATAGTCCACAATGTTTAATAGGTATCTGTATCTGCGCCTTTTCCATTCAATCCCGTTTTTGAACGCCGCGTCCATATCCTCCACAACACGCTGCGAGAGTATCTTCATCTTGCTTGCGCAATAGCGTTTGTGGTTTTCGCCCGACGCCCGCTCGAACTCTTCCAACTTGAGCGTTTTTATAATCTTCCGCCATACCTCATCCTTGACTATCGGGGACTCCTTTGCGTAATTGTAGTCCTTCCCGCAGGCAGTGCAAGTCGAGCGGTGGTGTTCGTCATTGAACTCGTTCCATTCGTCACCACACAGGTCGGCGTACTTTTCCTCAAACTCCTTCTTTGTCACATCGTAGTATTGCATAACATTCCTTTTATTGAATATAATGAAAACCTATGAAGCAAGGTACTTTTTTACAAAATCATCGGACTGCACAACAAACGATTTCTGCGAATGGACTCTCACACCGCCATCAACAGTGAACATCACATCGCCGAGTTTCTTGACAATACCGACTTCAAGCGAACTGTTCATCGCGCTTGAATAAACAACACAGTCACCGACCTTTATAGGATGCCCGACCATATCGCACAGTTCCGACAACGCAAACTCATCAAAGCGTTCAAGCAGTGTGTCGGACACAAGTATCACTTTTGTCAGAATGTTATAATACGATTGGTTGTTCTCCCTGAACTCCGGTATGACGTGGAGTACGATTTTCATATAGGCAGTCTTGCGGGTAAGTGTGTATTCACTGTCTAACGCACGCACTTTCCTGCTTCCCTTTTTGCAGAGAACTGTACATCCGTACCACCTCATCGGATGGTTTTGAACACCCTCCTCATAGACATACAATCGGTTTATAAGACAGTCTCTTCCATCAAGACAACATATCATCTCGGTCTTGCTTGAGAACCCAAATTTTTTAGGATGGATTTCAACATATATGCCGTCACGCTCAAGCATATCGTTTATGTTTCTGAACACCTCCTCGTTCAACCATTCCATTGCCTTCTGCGCGGCAGCGCCTTTCAATTTGGTTTTTTTCATAATTTTGTAGTTTATAAACAAATGGCGAGTGTGGACTCAAAATAACCTGTACTGACAAACCTCAACTGGAAATCTGAAGTACACAGGTTTTTGAGGGACTTTTTGTCATTGTTGCTTGGTGTTTTTCTCACACACTTCAGTTTCACGAGTTTTTCGTTGCGGATGTAATCGGCGAACGTAAGTTGGAAACCGATTTCTCGTTCATTTCCGTCTTCAACCACAACCAAAAGGATTTCACAAAGGTCTCCTTTCAAGTCATACATAAAAGACGAAAGCATACGCCAATAATACTCGTCCACATTTTCCACCTCGACCACGCACTCAAGCGTCCCGTTGTTCTCGGTGCAGACGAATATGTCCGAATGTTCAGGCATACCGACAAGTCCGTCCCTTTCAGACAACCGCATAGACATCATCTTCCGAGATTATGATGAACCTTACACCATTCACTTCCATATCCACGCCGTTTGTGGCAGCATAGCGTCCATAATATACACGGTCGCCGACATTCACGGACATAGGTCTCTCATCCCCGCCCTTTCCGACAGCGACCACAACTCCCATTCTCGTGTCCTTGTTCACAGCAGACGGGAGTATGATTCCACCTTCCGTGACCTCATCGTCAGGATTTACAACCCGTATCAGAACCTTGTCGTTGATAGGTCTCGGAAGTTGCTTTATATTCATTGGTTTGCTCATTGCTTGCCTGTTTATGGTTACTCGATTTCCCCGCTCTCCTGAACTGCGGCGGGTATGTTTTCAAAATACTCCCTTGCGAGTTCGGGATATGCGAGAGTCAATCTCACCGCGTTTGCGATGATGGCGCGTTCGTGTACCCTGCATAGAGGGTCTGTTTCCGACACGAACTTTTCAATCTGTTTCTTGAACGTTTCCTTGTCCATAATGGAATATGTTTCCGCTGTTTCTTTCTATGCAGTCTATCTTGAACTCATCAATGTCAGAATAAATGTTGATGTCCCCTATCATCAGTATTTTCTCACGCTCTCCGTCAGGGATACGTCCGCTTACGGAAAGCGTGCCGTTTTTCTCGTCAAGCGATACCTCCGTTTCCTCCAACACAACCTTTGTGCAGACAGAAGACGCAGGGTCTATCAATTCCCTAAATTCGTATGTAATCGAAGTATGGTAAACATACAAGGCGACAGGTCTTTGGTTTTCAACAAGGTTCCGAAGTTTTTTGATGAAAGCGCCATTCGGTGATTTTTTCACCACATCGCTTATGCAAAAACCGTTAATGCTGCGATACACTCTGTATAAGCGCTCATTGCAGTCGACAAGTCCGTCACGTTCCGATATTCTCATAGTTTATTCAAAAAAGGTTTCCTGGTGTTAAGCACAATTTCATAATAATAGAAATATCTGAAAATAAATTATTTCTATAGATATATATGTCCGATATATGTTTTAACAAATAATCATTTGTAAAATATACTATCCGTATTCCATTTTCTTTACAAAGTTCGTATTTTTTAATATCCATATTCTGGCGTTCTTTCAATTTTATTCTTTTATCAAAAAATTGATTCTTTTCAAAATGTTGAATACCCTGACATTCAATAGCAGTCTTATACTTTTCAAAATAAAAATCAAGTCGCAATAGATATTTACGATTTTTGAAAATACTTTCATTATATAACCAATCAAATGTTTTTTGATATTCATATTGTATGCTATTATTTTCAAAATATTCCAAACACTTACGCTCCAACGAACTGGTTGAACATTTCGGGCACCCACTTCCTCTTAAATGAGTATGTGGTATTGTAGTAAAATCCCCGTGTATTGGACAAGTTACAATTATGTTAGTATATGCTCCATTATAAATTGTTTTTGTATAATCATACACATTACCGTATATTAACTTGGATTCAGATACAAAATCATCTGTGTTTTTTTGTTTGCCAACACATTTCGGACAACCGCTACCCGCCAAATGTGATGATGGAAATTGCCAAAATTCACCGTGTGTTGGACAAACGATACACACCTTATCATTGGCATTTTCATACATAACTTTTGAATAATCATACTTTTCTCCGTGTTTGCATTTTGCTTTTTTTATAAATTCACTATTACATAGTTTAACATTACCACTACATTTAGGACAACCAACTTTACCATTAAGATGATGATAAGGCGTTTGGTAAAATTCTCCGTGTTCTTTACATATAATACAAACTTTCTTATCACAACCTTTATATACTACAGATGAATAATCATATCTGTTCCCATACTTTTCCGTCGCTTCTTTTATAAAATCATCTATGGTTTTTCTTCTGACGGTTGCACGTTTTTCAATTCCGCATTTTGGACAACCCTGACCATATAAATGATTTGCTGGTGTCATCCAAAAATCACCGTGTATCGGACAAATTATACAAACTTTTGTTGAATTATTTTTATATTCAACTTTGTCATAGTTATATGTATTTTTATGTTTTTCATTTGATAATTTTATAAATTCATCCTTTGTATGCCGTTTCATATCATATTTATTGCACTTCACGTTATTTATACAAATAAAAACACAAGTAATATCGAGTGGTACAATTAAAATAATAATTTGCGTCTTGTTTCAATAAGCAAATCATTTATAAAACAAGTGTCTATGGAATCTTTCAGTTTTGTAGAAGTATATGCAGATTTCACAGAATTGAGTTTTTTATTCATAAAATCTATGATAAAATCATATTCAAATTCGTGATTGCGAATTTTCATAAGAAATTCATAGTCACCTGCTATTTTTCTATTCAATATAACCCCGTCACCATTTAATATCTCTTCTGCCATTGACAAAAGACGAATACAGTGCATAACATTTTTAGAATCCCACGTTTTTTCCTTGTTTTCCTCATATCTAACAACATTACGCTTATTAACCCATTCTTGATATTCTTTGTATTTTTTGCAATGACTTACATAACCATCACGGTTATATGTCATATAACAAATTGTAGGTTCATCCTTTACTACAGAAGAATATCTTATATCATTTCCATTTTCTTTTTGTATTCCCCTGTAAAAAAACATCCTGTTGTATTTTTCATACCAATCCGACAACTGTGTTGTATCATTTTCTGTTACTTTCAATTCGTATGTTTTTATAATCAGAACAACCATATTGTATATGGGATTGTTTTCGTCTTTTTGACGATATGCAGCAATCAAATCCGAATACGTTATTGCGTCTTTCTCAAACTGCATACCCCAATCATAAAAAACACCATAACTGTCACGCATATTATTTATGTTAACCAATCCACAAAATTCTTGCCGCATTCCACGCCTTGCAAGAAATTGTTCTATGGATGTCGAACCTTGCTTATAATAAGTAAAGCAAAAATCCATAGGTGTTTTTCTTGTTGTGATAGGACACTGACATAATTTGTGCAAACCAGTTGCCTTTTTTATTTGCGATTCAGCATATCCAACAAAAGGCATAAATATTTTTTTAGATAAAAACATTTCTTTATGACTTCTGATATTTTTCATAATTTCCGTTTCAAACAGAACGTGAGCATCATCAACAAACAATGATTCCAACATCGTTGGATTTGAAGAACATAATAGTGTAAAATACTTTTTCAACTCATATAGAACATTATCGTGTTTTTCATCACTGATTTCACCAACATAATCATAACCCATACCGATTAGTTGTTCTACTGGGGCATAAAAAACACCACCTGTGTCAACATCACTATTCTCCGTATTCAACCCATATAAATGCGACCCCCTTATATACTTGTATAATAAAAAATTTTTTTCACTAATATCACTAAAAGTCAAATTTATCATATTTCATAGTAATAAATAAACACATTACTGCTGTTGTTTTTTCATAAGATAATTGTAGCACCGAGCGGCGAGTGCCTGCGTTTCTGGAAGAACGTCGCTGTGCGACAACCACAGGAAGAAACTTGGGTCAACGTCATCGACCTTCTTGCCTTTGTTTTTTCCCCTGCCGACAATGATTTCCCCATTCTCGTTACAGAGGAAATACCCGTCCATATCAATTCTTGTGTCGTTTCCGTTCACGGAATCAAGTTCGGATTTTCCAATGCCGTACTTGCGCTTCATAGCGGAAAACACCTCAAGTGTCATCTTGGTGTCGCAGATTGCGTCGTGCGCATTGCAGTCAAGTTCGCTGTCGGGGCAATACAGGTTGTGGATGTCCTTCAGGTGCATTTGGTTGTAATGGTGATACATCACCTTCGTGTCATATATCGCGCGCTTCTCGATTGAGAACATCTTTCCGCACTTCTTGAACTCGCACATAAGGAACGGCAGGTCGAACTTGATTACATTGTGACCGCCGATGTCGCATCCATCCGTGAACTCGATGATTTTATCCGCAACATCGGCGAACGTCGGGCAGGACAAAAGGTCTTCGTCCTTGATTTGGTGCTTTGCGAACGCGTCCGCGCTTGATTTTACACCGCACGGGTTGATGTTTGACTCAACCGCGTCGATGACATTCCCGTCTTGGTCGGTCTTAATCATACCGATTTGTATAATTCTGTCGTTGTTTCTGTCAAGACCTGTCGTTTCAAGGTCAAACCAAACGATGTACTTGTTGTTGCTCTTCACTTTTTAGATTTTTGATTGAAAAATGATTATTTATTTCTATTTGAATATAATGGAAAAAACAATAAAACAGACTGTTCTCAAAAGGAACTGTCCACTTTTAACCGTATGGTCGCGTTGCTTCGCTAAACACTGAAATACGACTGCACCGTTTCGGCGATTGCGGCAAGCGTGGCGTACAGTTTGTCGCCATACACATAGCGTGCGTTGATTGTACTCTTGCCGCCATACCACTGCACCTTGTATGAAATGCTTGTTTCCGTATGCCAGCCGCAGTCGGTGATGTTGCTGTCAGGTCTGTTCTCGACTTTGGTGTCACGGCGTATGACTTCCACGATTGTCCCCTTTGTGACCATCACCACGTCGTCAATGTCATTGTAAGTCTTGAAATAAACCTCGTCGCCGACGTCAAATTCAGACCAACCGACTTTTTGTGTCGCCTCGCACCCGTCAAGAAGTCCGTTGCCAAATCGCGAAATCACGCCCAATGCCTCCTCCACAGCGGCAATCTGTTTTTTGCGTTTGTCGTTGTTGTTATTGCCCATTGATAAGTTTTTTTGATATTTTCCGTACATTTGCCTTGACTCCGTCGCTGCACACAAGCACACTGTCTATGTACTTGTCAAGCATATCCTCAAGCGACACACACTCCATCATCGTCACTTTTTTCCTGCTGTCCGAAACACCGTCCGAGTTCGGGACAAAAACCAAGTCCTTTATGTTGTCGTCATCCTTTATATATGTCAACACGCGTTTGAAAAAAACACGGGACAAAAGGTCTCCGTCAACCGAAACTTCGACGAACTTGTTTCTGCACATTTTCTTGAACTCCCCTAACGTGATGTCTTCAATCTTTTGATAGTCATACCTTGCAAACTGCGGGGAATATGTATTTTCATAGAACTCGTCTTCAAGGGTTTCCGCGTCGATTCTCCACACACCCTTCCTGTTGTTTCGGTCGTTCTGCGAAATATGGTACGGGGAACCGACATAGGTCACCCGTCCGTATCTCTGCAAATGGTGTATGTGACCCGAATATATCTTTGATATATCTGGAACTTCAAGCGCGGATTGGGACTTTGTGCCTGACGCGCTCATCGTGCAACCGCCGAAGTCCGCGTGGCAGAAAACCAAGTCGGAGTCAAATGCGTTCTCTATGTGTGACTTCACAGTTTTAACCGAATCAATCCACGGTATCATAGACACCGTCCGACCAAGGACATTCACCCTCTGCGGGTCTTTGAAAACGGTGACCTTCGGGATATATTTTATGCACTCAAGCGAATTGATGTCGTTGCTGTTCACGTTGTATGCGTCGTGGTTCCCGCACAGCACATACACCTGTGAGAACAACGCAGACATTTTCTCAAAGAACGAAATCGCCATATTCATCGCCGACAATCCGATGGACTGTCTGTTGTCAAACACGTCGCCGAGGTGCACAAGCACGTCGCCTTCGGAAACATTCTCCTTGAAAAACGGGACAATAAACCCGTCAATCCAACCGTTGAGCATTGCCTCCCAAGATTTAGAATTGTTCTTTACTCCGAAATGGGTGTCCGAAATAATCCAAATGTTTGCCATTGGTCTATGTTAAAAAAGTTTGTTTGCCTTTTCGTCTATGGTGAACCCGAAAAGCGTATCGAGGTTTTCGGTGTTTCTCGTAAAATTCCTCAACTCGCCGTAAAGTTGTATCTTCGCCCCGTTGGGAAGGTCTTTTATGACTTTATTGTATTTCAGGTTGAAATAGTCGCAATAGATTAGGAACACTGTGGAGAAGGAAGTCATTGTATGGAACTCCGCATAGACCTTTATGAGATTTGTGTGTATCTCTATGTCGTCAAGAACACCTGTGTCGCTGTTGAGAATGTCGTTGTAATTGCAGATGGGCATTGTCTGTATGTATTTCACAATCCTGTTCTCAATGTCGTCGAAGTCTATGCCGTCCATATTGTCCTGCAACGAATCGTAGTCCGTGGCAAGCGATTTCTGCACATCGGCATAGGACACATCCGTTACATAGTTTTCCCGTTCGTTGTTGTAATAACTTCCGCGAAGTTTTCCTACATCTATGCGTTTGTCTGTCATTCTGACCTCTTGATTAGTTGATAAAACTCACTTATGGGCATTTTTACAATCTCGCCCGTTTTCTTGTTTCTGACTTCTATGACGCTTTCCCCGCACACGCACTTTCCGACATTGGACTGACCGACATAGCACACGAGCGTCTTTTCATCATAACCACCTGTGATGGTGTCTATGTATTTATACCCGCTCGTTATTTTCTTCGACACGTCCTGATAGTGGGACGCGGCGTCGAAGAAGTCAAGTCCCTTGTCGAAGTTGAAGTCCACGCTGCTTGACATACCGACGGTGTCAACGATTTTCTGTACTATCGTGTCCACATTGTCGACCGTCACTTCAGTCATCTTCATAATTGCATTGCTGTCTATGATGTTCTTTCGGAGATGCTTGTATTTAATCCAACTTTCAGCAACCCTCTTCACCCAAGACAGGTCGTACATAGCGGTGTCCACGGAATACACCTGTGCAATGAAGTCGTCGGGGATGTCAAGTTCGGCGTCCTTGACAAGCGCGAGCATCTGCATATCGGAAGGCACCTCCTTGTATTCGTCATAGAATCTCTTTGCTATGAGTATGAGCGAACTCAAGTCATTGTTCTCAAAGAACTTTTTTTCGATATATTTGTAATATATCGGGTTCTCAAGTATGTACTTGAAAATAATCTGTTCGTTATTCGTTACATTCATCCCAAGGTGTTTTTAGAACTGTTATCTTGCTGCCGTCAAAATCAACGAAGCCTTCGTTTGACAGCGACTCGCACAGAGAAACGGCGGTGTCTTTCCCGACAAAATCAATCGAGTCGAGTCGGACACACCGCTTTCCTGTTTGCACAAGGTCATACAGGAAGTCGGTTTCGGAAGGATAATCCTTGTCGAACCTGTATGACCCTGTGAGGTATTTCAATGGCAGATTGTCTATGTTAATCATCCAACTGTGTTTTGATATAGTCATTGGCGTCGTCCTCGCCTTCGGAGAACATATCGCTGATTTCAGTGTCGCTTGTATGGTCGCTGTATGAGAAAATCCCCTTTATGACATTCTCATCAAGTCTGCGAAGCGCGTCATCCGTCCAAACGCCCTTGCTGCACACCTCCGCCCACTTGAACGGTTCTACCCTGTGGTCTGTGCAGATGTAATGCCCCTTGTCACTCGGTTGGAAATAGATGTTCTCATCAAGAGGGTGCTGACGGCACTCTGCCTTGTCATTATCGTTGAGTTTGGCATATTCCTTCGCAGTGATGAACTTCCCCCGACCGACACCACAAGCGTCCCAAGACATATACTCCTGAAGTCCGACATAGGGGTTCATACCCTTTTGATATGAAATGTGGAACTTCACGACGGTCGGGACACAGAAACGGTTTTTCTGCGGTTTGGCGGTCACCACGATACCCGTCTGCTCGGTTCCCTCTTTCAGTTTCGCCTTCGTCATATTCAGGATGATGGAAGCACCGTAAACCAAACCTGACCCGCCGGCCTGAACGTCCTGCGAATACAAATCAAGAGTCTTGTAGATATGGTTTGAAAAAATGAACGTGCCGCCGATGATGCCGAGTTTGGACATCATAATCCTGAAAATGGACTTCATCATCTTCGCACGACTCATATCCGCCTTGTCGGTATATGCCTTCGCATCATCAATCTCCTTCTGCGTGGCGAGGTTGCCCGCGCTGTCAAGTGCGATGAGGATTTTGGGTATCTTCATACCCGCCTCTTTCTTTTCAATAAGACTGTCAATGATGGTGGTCACATTGCTCCTGAACTCCTGAACGGTCTGCACGGGTTCATATCGGAACATATCCAAGTCAATGCCGAAATTTGCAGCAAGGTCGGCGTCAACAGCGTTCTCGCTGTCATAATAGATGATGAAGTAACCCATCTTCTGCGCCTCGCGGCACATATTGAGCAGAAGGAAGGTTTTCCCGACACCAGATTCCCCTGAAAGGCAAACGCTTCTGTTGTTCGGGATGCCTTTCAGCAGACTTCCTGTCAGGCAGGCGTTCAAAAGATAGTTCCCTGTGTGGATGTACTCCGTGATTTTCGACGTGCCACCGCCTTCGGAAAGCAATGCTCCGAATTTTGAATTTTTTGAAAGTTCCTTCTTCAAATCATTGATAGTAAATTCTCCTGATTGTTTTGCCATAGTTTAATTCTTTAATGATACAAATTTTGATTATGATATAAATGTTTCACACTTATAAATAACAAAAAATACTATATTTTTTACAGTATGAAAATTTTTTCTTTTAACGAATTTGACAACAGGGTTTACAGACATACGAAACGCGTGTTTGAAGGTATGTTCGGAATGTCACCCAAGGAATCGGAAGAAAAGTTGTCCGCAGACTATATAAAGGAACACAAACCTGAAGAAATCGCAAAAGTCTTTCACGAAAGCACATTGTACTACATCGACAATGCAAAAGGCGAAATCGACGTTGCGGTGGACAACCTGAACAAAGACCTTGAGGACTCTTGGGTCACGATTCTCAACGACAAAGAGATTTCAAAGAAATACATAGACGGCATAGTATATGCCGTGAAAGCGGCAATCAGTCTCAACTTCGACGACACAAAGAAGTTCGCAGCGTCAATCCCGAACTCAATCGTGTTCGGAATATCCTATATGCTTAAACTTACCGCGTCTGGCATAGACGCAAAGAATGCGACAGCCACCCTGTGCAAGGATATGCTCGAATATCTCAAAAAGACAGACGGCGAGTTCGCGGACAAAATCAAGAACGCAGGTGACAAGACCGCAAGCGTAATATCGTCGCAGGCGGAAAAAATCGCTATGTACATCCGTTGCAACGCTGCTGTCGCTATGATGACAGCGAAGAAACTCGACATCGGAGACCTTTCGTCTTGGATTGACGAAATCGTGAAAACCGCAAAAGAGAACTATGTGCTGTCCGTAGGAATGATTAACGGATGGAAAGTGTCGAAGGATTCCGACATTCAAAAACTCGTCGCCTCCAAAGACTCCGAACTCGACGGCAACATAGAAAAAACTTGGGAAGGCATACAGCAGGATGTCAGGGACGCATACGACAAGGTTGCGGAGCAACTGCAAGATTGGTTGGACAACGCCAAACTCAATGCAGGAAACGTGACAAAGAAAATCCCAGAAGTGGACAAGGCGAAAAACCAAAAGACCGTGAACATAGAAAACGCATCCCCTGTGGACGCGCTTAAAACCTCCGTCAAGTCAATCGACAAAGGGCAATACGACCTCAACAAGGTCATTGATATTGTGACAAAAGCATACAACGAACAATAAGAAACGACAATGAAAATAACAACGTACAAAGACTTCGTGAACGAGTCGTTGACAAAGAACGACGTCTATCCCTATATGATGAAGGGCGTCCTTGAAGTTATGAGAGACCACAGAAACGACAATGAATACGTCGAGGTAAAGAAAGGGGACGGCGAATTTGTTATGACCGTATCAAGCGTCCCTGAAAAAACCATAAAGGAATTGAACAGCGAAATAACAATGTTCATTCTGCCTGACAACTACAAACCGAATGTCGGTGTCGGAATAGACAGCGGTTCCTACAAAAGATGCGCTTCGGTGGAAAAGTTCCAATTCCTAAAAAACGAGAAGATGGTCGAAATGGCAAAGGAGTTCTACAGGTCGGTCAAAGACGAACCCTCATTCAATGATATATCGGCAATATATCTCATTGTCAAATACTAAAAATGCACATATAAATATAGAAAAATATAACACAGACTATGAAAATATATTCATTTGACGAATTTGAAAGGGAAGTTGTGGTTGATGAAAGCATCAGTGCCAACTACGACGCACTCAAGGTGAACGAGGGTCTTTTCGGAATCGGTTCACCGTCCAAACCCGCGATTGCAGTCACAGCAGACTACATCCGTGAACATACGCCGGAGGAAATCGGTCAGGTTTTCTTCGACAATGCCGCATACTATATGGACAAGGCAAAATATGAAGTCGACAAGGCAATCGACCTTATGAACGAAAAAATGAAGGACATTTGGGCGGAGGTGAAGAACTCCGCGGAAGTCGCAAAGAAATTCGCGGACGGCATCGTTTATTCCGTGAAAGCGGCAATCAGCGAAAAATACGACGCAGTCAAGAAATACGCGGCGGCACTGCCGAACGCAATCCTCTGCGGTGTGTGCTATCTCGTGAAACTCGGCGTGTCAGGAATCGACGCCGCAAAGAACGCGCTCACATCACTCGGAAAGGACATCGCCGATTTTATGTCCAAACTCTACACGGAGATTTCAGACAAACTGAAAGCGGCTGGCGAAAAAGTCGGACAGGTCGTTGACCAAATGAAGGACAAAATCTCCCTTTTCGCAAAAGTGTCGGCGGCAGTGGTCGTCATCACCGCCAAAAAAATCGAAGGACTCGGACAAGACCTCGCAAAATGGGTCGCCGGAATTTTCGACCAAGCAAAGGAAAAAGCGGTTCTCGCAGTTATGACCGTGAAGAATTGGGTTTCTTCCAAGACCGCGGAGATTGCCAACTATGTGAAAGAAAAGGCATCGGAAGTCGCAAACACAATCGAGGAGTCTTGGAACGCACTCAAGGACGACGTGAAGAAAGTGTGGGGCAAAATAACCGACAAGATTACCGAATGGACGAACAACATCAAAGTCGTCGCCGCCAACATCGCAAAGAAAGCGGGTGAAATCGCACAGGCGGCAGGTGAAAAACTAATCAGCATCAAAGACGCAGGCGCCGCCACCGTAATCAAGAAAGGCGTAAAGGCGCTCAACAAGAAAAACTATTCGCTTGAAGACGTCATTGATATGGTGACCAACGCATACAACGAAAGTCTCTATGTTATGAAAGACGGCAGCGTTATGCTCAACGAAAACGAGTTCTACGGCGCATTGAACATCGTCGCGGAATAACATTGCAAAACAATACAGAAGAATATAATATAAACAATATGAAAATCCTTTCAGTAAACGAGTATTGCCAATATCTCACCGAGATGGCAGTAGTGAAAAAAGCAGCACAGGAAGTCGACGATTTCTTCGAGATGCTCGACCCAAGAACCAACACCCTCGCCTATGTCTATTATGCAAAGTCAATGGACAGCGACCTTGCAAAGACATTCAACGGCAAGCGTATGCCGAACCCGATGCTCGGACGTTTCTTCAAGACCATCGTCTATAAATTCCAATTCGGAAAGACCTATATGGAGGAACTTCAACGCACCAACCCCGGAATCGAACTCAACCCCGATGCACCTATGAACCAGGAGAACAGACGTTCAAGCGGTTTCTTCGGAGTCGACGGATACAAATTCGTCCGCGAAAACAAGAAGGGTGAACTCAACCTGCCAGTCATCAACCCCAAAGTACACAAGAGCGCGTACTATATGATTGACGACAGCGGCGAACTCGTGCAGTGCGAGAGAGAGGACATCGTCCCCTATATGACTCCGAGCAAGGCAAACCCGAAACCGAGCACACCTTCACAGTTCAACAGGGTCGAGATGCGTTCACTCTATGTCGACAAAATCTATATGCTCAACGCAAGCGGCAAGACTTGGAAGAACCCTTCATTCCTCTTCCCGATTCTCGCCCCGACTTTCGGAAAATAAGATATTTGGGCACAAATGAAAAACGGAGGTACATAAACCTCCGTTTTTTTTTGTCTTGGTTTTGTTTTTAAGCGACACCCCCGAAGAATTTTCTTTTGATTGCAGGAATGATGTATTTCTTAAATTCATCGACACCATTTGCCAATTCATCGGCGATTAGATTAAGAACGCGGTTTGTGTCCCCTACACTTGAACCGCGTGTGCCGTTTATGAGGTCTGCCATATAGTCGCAACTTACTTCAATGTATTTTCCGCCGTCTTCACTGCTTAAACGATACCGCACACGACCATTGAACCTATATGATTCAAGTTCTTGATAAAAATAATCAACAACACTGTCAATGTCAATATCGGAAGTTTCCGTGCCTTGCATAAAGGCATTTAATTCATTCTCCACAAACGTGTTCAATTCATCATCCGTTCTTGCAATGGAATAAAACAACGCGTCGTTCTCGTCCAAAAGACCTGAACCTTCTACGAGTTCATCATTTGAAAGACCACGAAAATTATGCCTAAACCCATCCGCGTCATAATAAAAACCACGAACGCCGTTGTAATACATCATTACGTTGTCTTCGGAATCAGCGAAACTCGGACAGGTGAAATAAATATCTTCCACGTCGTCACCGACCACACCAATAGAACCCATTATCCGCTTGACGATATTGTCATCTTCTTTTACAGAAATTTCACACAGACGTTTAAGCAAGTCGGTATTCGTAATATGAAGTTTTTTCATACCGCTTGCCATTTCGTCTATTTTCATTATGTGGGTCATAATTTATGATTTATATTTTCATTATTTATATCAGTCCACATCGACGCCTTCGGTATCCCACTCATACACAACCGTCACGTTGCCGAACTTGTATTCGGCATTCATAAGTTCATACCCGATGTCCTCAAATTTCTGCGAATACTCCCCGATGGAAAGGTCTTCGCGTTTCACGAAAAATCTGCGGTACTCATATCTCCAATGCTGGTTGTCCGATGTCGGCAGGACATACTTCGTCCCGTCATAGACAAAATTTGTGAATGATATGTGTTTCCCGTCGTGAAGCATTTCCGCGATGTCGGACAGGTTCACATCAACCTTGAATGCGGAGGCATAGTATCTCGGAAGCATACGCTTGACGAAATCGGCATCATATTCCCTTACGGAAAAATCACGCTTCAATACCTTTTCACGGACAATGTATGAACTTCTTGCGGCATACATACCCTTGTCGTTCAAATAATTCGTCTTGAACAATTCAAAATCGGAGAGCGGTTTCTGCGACGACACATAATAGCACTTGTCGCCATACACATACCACTTGCCGTCAATGTCCTTTGATTTGTCGTTCCTGACTTTGCTGATTATGTTGGTTGCGAGTTTGAACGGGGCGTTCCAATTTTCCTCAAACTCCTCCTCCGGAATGTCCACCAGATGCGAGACGCACTCGTTTCCAACGTGGAATATCTCCCCTTTCGGGTTTTTTATCACCATCACGTTCACAATCGGGTCTTTGCCGCAGTGTTGGCAGATTTCCCCGCTGTGCGTTCTGTAACAGGTTTCAAGCGTGTAATGGTCTATCGGAAGGTTCCTCTTCGTATAGACGCCTTTCCTCATTCCAGTATTTTCGAGGTTCGTCATACCGCTTGTGTCGGGATGTATTTCATTTTCAACGGCATCCTTTATTGAAAGAAGGGCGTTCAGCGTGAACAAATACCTCATATTGCAGACAGACTCGACAGTACCCTCATCAACCTTCTGCGAATGAACTTCATTTTCTTTGTAAAGAACTTTCATTTTCGCGCCGTTCTTGACTATCTGATTGTGTATGTTTCTTTGGCGTTCTTCCTTTTCTCTCTTGAGTCTTTTCTCATTCTCCTTTTCCTCGTGTATCGCGATTGCGTCGGCAAACACCTTTTCCAACCCCTCGTTCTTTTCGGCATACACCTTGTCGAGTCCCCATTTCTTGACATAGACATACATATCGTCCGAAAGTTCCTTCGCCTCTTTCGGGAGGTTGCGTGCCGAGAAATTTGAATTTCCGAGAGGATAGTGGTTGTATGTCTTTTCAAACTTCACGCTGTTGTTTCCGTCCACGGCATATACAACAAGCACACCGTATCTCGGATTTGAAACGGTGTTTGCCTCGCTATTGTATCTCGGTTTGTTCAAACCGTGTTCACAGTCGCACATCGGATAAAAGACAAACGAATGTTTGTCGTCAAGTTTCAAAATCAACTTGTCCCCCTGTTTTGTCTGCTCAAACATATCCTCGAACCCATAGTACTTCATTTTTGAAAAATAGTCCCCATAGGCGATTTTGTAGATTGACTCGAAATACGTTCCGAATTTTTTTTCCAATTCGGAAACGACATTGTTGTAACCAGTGAATTTTTCGGCGCAGTAATCGAAAAAGTCTCCAAGTGAATACCAAGAAAATGTATCAAGTTCACAGTAAACCATTTTCTCGTTCACGAACTCCGTTGAATCCAATATGTATTTTTTCATAATTGAATACGAAATTATCCCTTTTAATCTTGTAAATTATCAAGTTCAATAATCGCTTCACAGTTGTCCGAACAATCACTAATCAAATTAGGTTTTTCATTCGGTTTACATACAACTCCACGACTGTTTTCGGCATTCCTTGCCGAATTATATTTCAAAATGTTCATTGCTGCATTCACATCCCTGTCGTGATGACAACCGCAGTTGCAACAAGTCCATTCCCTCACATTTAGATTTCTTACACGTTTTTCAACATAACCGCATTCAGAACACATCTGACTTGATGGATAAAACCTGTCTATCTTAATCAAGGTTTTTTCATTCCACAAGCACTTGTATTCAAGAGTTTGAATGAACTGATACCAATTACACTCTGATATTGCTTCTGCTAATTTGTGATTTTTCATCATTCCTTTGATGTTCAAATCCTCAACCTTTATCACATCATAGTTTCTGACAAGTTCATTAGTGATTTTGTGTATGTAATCGGTCTTGACATCTGTTATCTTCTGATAGATTCGGTTGCATTTCAACACTTGGTTTTCGTATCTCTTGC
>Ga0310696_10000422_pt1 | contig 68118 bp, 47 predicted proteins | sample AusTroGonzalo_MG_4_FD_203885 | JGI IMG/M metagenome (GOLD analysis project Ga0310696, IMG submission 203885) | Bovine rumen microbial communities from tropical cattle in Woodstock, Queensland, Australia - Gonzalo_02 (v2) (version 2) | ecosystem: Host-associated > Mammals > Digestive system >...
TTAGATAAGCCTTTTAAATTATAGTTCAGCGAACCCACCCCAAACCTATAGCGTACATAATTTTAGTCCTAGCATTACTATTCGGCACTAATCAACGCACATCATAAATACAAACAAACGTTCACGCGAACAAATAAAAACAAAATCACAAGAATGTGTCTTTGTCAACATAAATTTTGCAAATTTGACAAAAACTTTCAAAAACTTTTTTCCCCCAGGCTCTATGTAATTCTGACCTTTAAAAACCAATACAATTTTTGTATTGTTGGCTATATATAGATATATTAAGTATATATAAGTATATATATAATATATTAAGTATATATAAGTATAATAAAGTAGCTATTTACAAATATAAAATGTCAAGACTTGACACCAATACAATTTTTGTATTGGTTTTGAACACTTTTATATAGTACTAACTTTTCAAAAAAAAGTTTCTAAGATAACACGGTTAATTCAGTTATATTAGGTATAATCAATTTGTTCGTATTTTTGTTCTGCCTAATCCCTATACTAGCTTATCCCTAGCTATCCAAAACTCACGCGGACACCCGAATCGAACTCAATCGACTCACCTAGTCCATTAGAGCCGCAATCGAACACGACGGGTGAAGACTGGAGAATGACACTGTATGTGTAGATGTGTTAGCTGAGCCCTGGTTTTTTACTAGCCAGATGCAAGCGTTACTAGCCACGAAAAACGGCGTAACCTATTTACTATTCGTCCTAGCTAATTACTAACTACTCTAACTATTTACCACAGATATATCAATCTAGATACTAATTAACTAACTGTCGAACTATTACCTGCAACTTGCTTTTAACATGCGGGCCAAAGATTTAACATAGCAGAACCTGGTCTGCACAAAAACTTTGGGGCCCCTACCCCAAACTCAAGCCTCACGGTTTTGTACATCCCAGAACCTGCTATGTTATTTTGTAAGTGCAAGTTGCAAATAATAGTTCTTTGAATAGTTTAAATACTGATACTAGGTTGATACATATACTGCTGTGAATAGATGTAGAAGCAGCAAGGAAATAAGTTGCTAGTTATTACAGTAGACCAAGTACAGGTCGTTCAGAGTAGTGGAGCATAAATATTTGCCTTCCACTGCTGTGAAAGGCTTGTAATTGATTCAGCAAGTCTAGAATGGAGGTTTGATATTATGTCAAATAGTTGGATGAATCAAAAGGTTAATGAATTACCTACAGTTAAACCTGGAAAACAATTCATAACAATAGCATCTGTGGAGGATAAATCAGATGAGAAAGGAAACAGAGTCCTTGTAACATTTAGTACTAGCAATGGTGCTCAATTTACAAAGATGTTCTTTGAGAGCTCAGTTATTGCAGATAACATCAAAGATAGAGACAAAGATTACAATAACATGATAGCTCAATTAAAGTTAGAGTCTCCTAAAGTATCTGAGGTTATTAAAACTGGAAGAAAGTTCTATGCTAATGTATCATATGGTGTAGATGCTCAAGGATTTAATAAACCTTATCCTAACATCACAAGCTATGTACCAACTGAAGAAGACATGGACTTTTAGTCTGTGTCTTTCTTTATTATTTAGGTGATAATATGTTAATGATTAAAGAAACACAATTTACACAAACTGAATTAGATAATTATTTTTCAAGGGGTTATAGATGTGCTACATCAGATGGAGTACACTTCCCTAAAACCTATGCTAGAGAAGCTGTATCATTCATACTGGATCCTAAACGATTATATGCTATAAACATCAAGAACATTGAGTATTTAGTTAATACAAATCATCCAGTTAATATTAAATTAGGTAATAAAACCTGGAAGCATATAACTAAAGAAGAATGGCGACATTCATATAAAGATGACAAAACACGTAAGACTTATACAGTTAAACATGAAGTCTTATTACTCTTTGAGATTAAGCGTGAAGAATATTTTGAAAAAGTAAATCAAGATAAAGTCAAAGATAATTATAATAGAGTTACAAATGCTTTGTATCCTAATGGTGAACCCACTGAGCAAGAACTTGAATTATTCTTAGATACATGGGCAAAAGCATATGACATTGAATTTAATCGAGATGATAAACTTGACATGCTTAATAAAGCAGCGTCTATACATTACTACCTAGATCATAATATAGACATAGCAAATCCAGGTACTGAACCTGATGTAGTATATGTAGGTGATGAAAACTTATTTGAAGATATGGTTTACAAAAATAATCCACTTAGTCTTGACACCTTCATTTAATTTTAGTATAATTAAAGTGTACTAGATATAAAGGAGGTTAAACATGGATACCCATATCGATGAAGCTAAAGCTAAAGAATACTATGTATTCTTAAAAGCAACATTCGGTGGTATTAGTTTCAAAGGTTTAACACTGTTAGCTGAGATGCTAACTGTATATAAACAAGGTGAGCATCTTAAACATGCACTAGCTATTGTAGCTAAGGCACACGGATTAAAAGCTGATACAGTTAAAATAGATTTAGCAACCTATGTTAGATATATAAACACGCAATTTACTAATGCAGATATATCAAACATGTTTGGTTATGCACCGAAGACAGATGAAACTAGTATTAAACCAGCTGAATTTGTATTATTATTAAGAGACTATTTAGATACACTAGAAGCTGTATAGTCTCTCGTTATCCTGCATGAGGTTATCTCCTTTCTATGTATTTCTAAAAGATAATGCTCAGAGCTCGAAGCTCAAATGCAGGAAAAGTCTACTCTCACACAGGCAAGTAGTGGTTCATTATTAATGATCTATCCTTATTTGATATAGTTAATACTATTTACAATATCAATCTTTATTATTATGTGGTGTTGCCTGTGGCACCACGGTGTCATGGGGAGTATTCCCCACCAAAGTAAATCCCATAAGATAGCAATGAGATTTACCTCCTGATAAAAGAAAAAGAGTTTTATTCATACTGAAACTACTGAAAGTGTTAATTTATTAAGAGTGTACGGCGTTGTTGCTATCGCAACGCTTGTTGGTATTAACAGTGGCACCATACACTGATAATATAAATAGTATTGAAAGGAGACATTGATTATGTCAAAGGCAAAAATTTTAGCTGACAGAGTCAGCATTACATCAGATATTTTAACTGATGAAAACTTAGAAAGGATTGAAACTTTAGCTCCATCTGTACTTAGTTTAGTAGATGAAAACAGCGACGAGATTTTATATCGTGTTGCTAGTGATGCTACATCTAATTCATTCACTAAATATGGTGCAACATTTAAAGGTGGTATCTCATTAGGTGCAATCTCTAAAGAGATTTTAGACCTAGATAAAGATACTAAAGAAAGAAAGATTAAAGATTCTTTAGCTGGTATTTTAACTAAGATCAATCTAATCGAAGACCAAGTAACTGAATATCTAGAAAACGCTGTTGATTTATCAGATGACATCGAATTCATAGGTTAGTTACTAATCTAAATCAAATAAGGAGGAATAAACTATGGTAGAAGTAATCGTAGGTACAACTACTTCAAGAGAAAAGAAACTATATAGTCGTTCAACAACTATTAGAACTATTCTTGAAGATAATAATGTGGATTATTCCGTTGCTCAAGTAATGTTAGATGGTGCTACATTACAAGTTGGAGAAATGGATAAGACATTAGAAGAAAATGGTGTAACTGCAGATAAATGTATGCTTATTGCATGCGTTAAAGCAGCTAATGCCTAACATATTATAGTATACTGAGGGAGCTCAGCTCCCTCGCTTAATTTTTAAGGAGGATTTATGTTACAATTAAGATCAAATTATGATTTAAGTGTGGCACTTGATTCGAACTATACTACAGTTGATAGAAATTTAGTATTCGGAAACAATAATCGTCCTGCTAATATCCCGTATATACAATCAATAGGTATTGCGGACGCAATGATTCCGTTAGCATATAATAGCATTGGTATTCAACAAATGACTGTAATAATAAATACAGATACAGAACTAGGTATTGAAAACTTACAAGCTATCCTAGCTTCAGCTAATGATGCGTGTGAATTGTATGATGATAATAAGATAGGTCTGTTTACAATTTATACTAATGATGTAGATAGTATAGCTAATAGAATTAATTCTGATTTTTATACAAGTGTATCTGACAGCGTTCAAGCTTTATATAATAAGATGTTTAATCAAGTACAATTAAGAGAAGAACTAGAACGAGATATACATATTAAAGTATTTATATCTAGAGTCAAACATAACTTAATTATTATTAAAGACTATCAAGACTATCGTCAAGCATCTGATACATTTTTAACTATAGGTCTAGTACCTGTATTATTTCCAGACTTTAAAGATAGATTTAATGCAGATGAAATAAATTATTTCAAAGCTCTTGTTAATCGTTCACAAATAAAAAGAATAAACAACAGTGCAATAGTACCTGATTTTCAAAGAGCATGGTCTGGTTCTAAGTATCAAGATAAATTATTAGAAGTTAAATTTAATCGTACATTAACTAGAATGGTTGATGCATCTATAGATAATGCAAGACGTCAAGTCAATATGGCACAAGAAAATGCACAAGCAGCTCTTAGCCAATATGACACAGCATTAAATAGATATTATGCAGGTCAAAAGATATTAAATAATCTTGAAGAACACAGAGATGAAAGGTTAAATGAATACAAACTAGCATTGAAAACCGAAGGTATTATACCTGGTGAAGTAAGTGGTAGTTATATGTATTTTGATGTACTATCTAAACTACAATTCTTTGAATCAGATGAAGCAGAACTTGTTATTAACAACTTAACTAGAAGTTATGACTATGATCGTAAGACTATTAGATTATTAAAAGAATTATTCATTGAACAAAAATATCAAATGCGTGTTATTGCAAGGTTTAATTATAATGTAACTGATAATGATAGAAGTAATGATAATATTACAGGACAAGTAAATACTACTTTACTAATGAATCATAAAGCATTGTTTAATCCACATCTAAATTATTACAACTGTTTAGGAGATTATAAGCCACAACTTATTAAAGCAAATAGAGAAGGTGACTTGCTAATGTTTGTGAATATAGCTTTAGCATCTACACGTTCAATTAATTTTAAAGATGGTGCTGTTACAGGTAGATTCTTTAGAGATATAAATGAATGGATTTATACTCATTCATCTTTAACAGATATACCTTGTTTAATAGACGAAGATGATAATGAACATTCTATCTATGAAGTTGTAAGTTCTTATCAATTTGAAGAAGATAATACAGCAGAAGAATTAGAACTACACGATTCAGTAGATGATGAGGAGGTTCCATTCTAATGAAGAAACAATTAATTAATTTAGAACCAGTTAAAGCAGAGATACGAACTAAGTTATTAGAGAAGTATGATGCTACAACATTTATGAACACCGATACTGTGCAAGTACAGGTTGATGTAAAAGATTTATTAGAACAATATATTGCTAGTAAAAATCTTACAGAACCTAGTGTTTATATTTCGGCTGAAGCATATATGAAAATGCGTAAGTTAGTTGATGACACAACAACAGAGATAGGATGGTATGGTATTGTTACACAAGTACCTGCATTAACTAATGTATATGTTATTGAGGATATCGTTGTGTATCCACAAAAGGTTACAGGTGCTACATGTGAACAAGATGATGATAAGATGTTTGAATTCGAAATGAGTTTAACAGATGAACAAGTTAATCATAAAAGATTCCATGGACACAGCCATGTTAATATGACGACCAGTCCATCAGGTGTTGATGAAAACTTTTATCAAGATTTATTAAGTCAAACAAAAGATTATTTTATTATTACAATAACTAATAAACGAAATGAATATACAACTAGATTCTATGACATTGCTAATAATGTTTTATATACTGACGTACCTATCATTCCTATATTAGATAACGGTAGTACATTAGATAGTTGGTATGCTAATGCTAAAGCAAAACTAAATGAACCTAAACCCGTAGAAACTAAACCAACAACTAGTTATACAAGTAATAAGTTTCAAGGTAGTATCTTTGATGATGATAACTATTATAAAAAAGATACACCACTTGATCATACATATCATCCAATCAGTGATGATTGGTGGGATGAAGAAATCTATGTACCTGGAATAGGCATGATGACTAGATGGGAAGCAGATATGTTAGACCAAGGTCTAGACTTAGATGATATTAAAGATATAGAAACACAAGCTAAACCTAAGAATAAACCAGGTAGACCACGTAAAGATAAGAAAGGTAAAAGATAATGGAAACATGTAAAGCTACAATATTAGGAGATATATTATACATCGATGCACCAAAGAAAAAGTTCTTACCATCCTATGTTTATTATTTATTACAAGCAAAGAACTGTACTAAAGTATGTTTTGGTGCACGCAAAGTATATTATATAGAAGACTTAAAAGGAAAGGAGAGCTGGAAAGATGTTGACAAGAAGCCAAAGAAAAAAGATGGAAGCAGCTTATAAAGAGTTTGTAGATAATGAAGTACGTGTTGAATGTCATAAAGACAAAGGACAAGAGCATGGTATGTACCTAGTTGTAGGTGATACTGTATCTATACTAACTTGTTTAACTGAAATGTTCCATATACTTATGGATAAAAAGGTTGTAACAAAAGATCAATTAGTTGAAGCATTAGCTATGGCATGTACTGATTTAACAGAAGATGACGAGGTTGAAGATGAATCTAAGTAAGTCATTAGAATATTTAGATCCAATTAATGATATCGAAGGTGCTATACATGTAATAGGTGTAGGTGCTATGGGTTCTAGAGTTGTAGAACTACTAGCAAGATTAGGTGTACCTAAGATACATGTGTGGGATATGGATACTGTTGAAGATAAGAATGTAACTAATCAAGTTTACTTTCAATATCAAGTTGGACAAAAGAAAGTAGATGCTATTGAAGTTATTTGTGCTCAAATAAACCCTAGCATTAAGATAATAAAGCATGGTGAATATAAAGACCAAGCATTATCAGGTTATGTATTCTTATGCGTAGATAGTATAGAGTTAAGACATACAATAGCAACAAGTAATATAAATAATAAAGCAATCAAAGCTATGTTCGATACACGTATGAGATTAGAAGATGCACAATCATATGGTGCAGACTGGAATAATGCAATACAAAAGAAAACATTTATATCATCAATGGAATTCACAGATGAAGAAGCAAAGGATGCAACACCCGTGTCCGCTTGCGGCACGGCATTATCTGTAGCACCGACTGTAGTATCAACAGCTGCATTTACCGTTGCTAATTTCATTAACTTAATTCGTAAATCAAAATGTGATAGTATGATATTTACTAATGCATTTGAATTTACAATAGTAAAATTTTAAATCTAAATAATAGTAAACCTTATTAAGGAATCCATATTCACATAAGGACTTCTATATTAGATAAGAAGTAATGACTTTGTTACAAGAAGAAACACTCCCAGATTGAGCTCTGATCAGGCATGAAGTGATGCTAAGATGATTCAGGTAAACGATCTACGACCAAAAGGTGCATCAGAAGACGAACGGTTGCAGGATTATCCAAACTCCTTCAGCCCCACACCATCCGATGGAGGTTCCTTGTAACATCACCAATATTTTAAAAGTATTATTTAGATAGAAAGGAGTAAGTATGTATATCACTGTAGCTAATAAAGCATCTATACAGACCAGACGAATGAGTACAATAGATGAACTATTCGCTGGTCTTGAACCAGATATTATAGATGATGAGGTTGTATATGAACCAGGTAAAGTGTTAAGAACTAAAACATTCCAAGCTAATGAGTATGAATTAAAGCGTGATACCTATAATCAATTAATATTTTTAGGTAATAAGTTTCAAGGTATCGTAGCTTTACACCCTAAACCTGAAGAAGAATATAGAACATTTAGAATACCTAAGAAAACACACGGTTATCGTGAGATTAATGCACCAGAACCTGCACTTAAAATAGCACAAAAAACTATAGCAGATGCACTATTATATAAATTGAAGATATTACCACACGATAGTGCTTGGGCTTATACAAAGGGCAGAGATGTAGTAGGTGCAATGAAAGAACACCAACATAATAAAAGTCGTTGGTATTTAAAAATAGACTTGCATGATTTTTTTGGAAGCTGTAATGCAGCTTTTATACGAAGACAACTTATATCTATATATCCATTTGCTGCATTTAAAGAACCAAATAGAACAAACTTAATAGATTATATAATACACATGGCTATACGAAATGATGGATTACCACAAGGTACACCACTATCACCAGTACTAACTAATCTTATAATGATTTCGTTTGATTATAATATAAATAAATTATTAAATAAATTATCTAATGATGAAACGATATACAAACAAAGATACGTATATACTAGATATGCAGATGATATAATTATATCTGCTAAGTGTTCGTTTGATTATAAGATTATTATTACTGAATTAAAAAGATTATTTAATGGGACACCACTTGTTATAAACGAAGAGAAGACACGTTATGGTTCTAGTGCTGGACGTAATTGGAATCTGGGTATCATGTGTAATAAAGATAATAAACTTACAGTAGGTTATAAAAGAAAACAACATTTAAAATCTATAATATATAACTATATAAATGCAACAGATCATTGGACTTTAGAAGATTTAAGATGGTTACTAGGTGAGATAGCATGGATAACTAATGTCGAGCCAGATTATATGGAAGGTCTAATGACCTATTTTAATAATAAGTATCACTTAGATGTTAAGAATAAAATAATATTAGATATAAAATATTATAATAACTAGAGAAATATTTTAATACAATTACTAATTATATTAAAATCATTTTGATTAAATCAAATGAATAAAAATGTTAATGACTGAATATCCCCGCCCAGTCTGCAAAACATTGCAGTGCGTGCAAGTTTTGCAGACACGGCAGGATATTCTATATCTTTAGTCTAGTTAGAAAGGATTACATGGAAACAAGATGGTTAGAAATACAGTTCTGTTATTTCATTAGAAACTTATTTAATAAGTATCGTGGTAATATAGCTGTATTAGATATTGTTGAAATAATATGTGGAATAGCTAAGTGTGATGAGACTATAATTAAAAGTCTTATACGCCAAGTAAGAAGTGGTGAAGGTATAATCAACACTACTCATTTAGAAACAATGTACTTTGCATTACAAAAAGGAATGTCCTTTAGAGACATAACAAAATTAACAGGTATAGGACAGTATGCACAGTACACATTTAGAAATAGATTAGCAGAAAAAGATTGGGGTTTTCAAAATAGTACACAACATACTACCCCAATGGAATACGAAAATCTTAAAGCCTTTATGGATGTAGTATTTATATTAGGTGATATTATAGGAGGAATAACATGCAAAAAATAATTGACATTGCTTTTAAAGAAGATGAAGAAACATATATAAAGTTACAAGAACTATTTAATACTGTTGGTCCGTCTGCTTTGTTCATGACACACTATGAACTAGCTGAACAAACAGCAGAGTCATCAATAGATTGGAAACACTTCTTAATGGATCCTAGAGTAGCAGCAGTAATAAATGAGGAACTTGAATTAATAAAGAAAACTAAAGTAGCTATCATGCTTAATACTGTAGATACAAATAAGAATACAGGACAAGCACAACTGCTTAATACATTATTAAACCAAACAAAAGAATCTGATAAGAAAGAAGGACCTGTGTTTATCTATACACAGATACCATTAAACAGCCAAGAACGTGGTGCAGAAAATGTGGTGATTATCGATGAAGATAAATCCAATTAGAATACTAGCAGACAATAATAAGATACGAGGAACGGGTATTGAAGGTGGTAAAGAAATCTTTCCAACAAGTAAAACTTTATTAGATAAGTTAGGATTAACAGGACGACAAAGACAGGAACTAGAAGAGCAACAACAAAAGACAGTTAGTTTTAAAGTTGATCAGTTTAAAGCATTCGCAGATTTAAGAGACTATCAATTAGAAGATGTTGCATATCTCGCTGCAAAGAAACGCATGGCTTGTTTTAATGAACAAAGAACTGGTAAGACTCCGACTGCACTTTCAACTATGGTAATGCATGGGGTTCATAAGTTATTGATTGTAGCCCCAGCATCTACCTTATACACATGGGCACATGAGTGTAAGCACTGGTGGTTTGATGAACCAGCTATAGTTGTAGATGGCACAGCAGCTAAGCGTAAGAAGTTAATTGAAGAATGGAAGACAGGTGCACTTATTATTAGTTATGAGTGTTTAAGAGAAAAACAATCAACAATCAAAGACGAAGATGGAAATTTATTAGGGCTTACAGTAACAGGAGATCTAGAATATATAAGAAAGCATAAAGATATAGAAGGTATAATACTAGATGAAGCACATAGGATAAAGAATCATAAATCAAAACAAGCACTAGCTTTATTTAGTTTAAGTAAGATACCTTATAAGTTAGCATTAACTGGAACACCAGCACCTGGTAAACAACATGAAATATTTAGTATATTACATTGGTTATATCCAGATGTATTTACAGGATACTGGAGGTTTATAGACTATTACTTCACACAATATGAAGAGTATAATGCGAGTGGTAAGTATAAAGTAATAGGTACTTTTCAACCTGGTAAAGCAAAAGAACTGCAAGAGTTCTTAGACGTTATATCGACGCGCCGTCTGCGTTCGTCGGTCATGGCATGGCTACCAGAAAAAGATAGAGAAGTAATTAAACTTCCAATGACTGTCGAACAACAAAAGTATGTATCAGAACTAAATCAATATTTTGAAATCGAAGGGACTGAAGTAGATGCTGTAAATATATTAGCTAAGTTAATAAAGATAAGACAGATTTTATTAGGTCCTAAAGTATTAGGACTTAAAGGTAAGTCACCTAAAGCAGAGTGGATTAAACAATATCTAAATGATTATCCCGAAAAGAGTGTAATAATATTTAGTAACTTCACAGAGTGGTTAAAGTTGTTAGGCGAAGAATTAAATTGTAAAGATTTTATTATAGGTGAGACAACTAAACAAGAGCGTGAAAGAGTTAAGACAGAGTTCCAAGCTGGTAAGATAAAGTTATTACTTATAAATATTAAAGCAGGTAAAGAAGGAATCACATTAGATACAGCTGATACAATTATATTTACAGATAAGTATCCACCTGTTGGAGACATACAACAAGCTGAAGATAGATTTGTTGCAACAACTAAAGAGAAGTTAAATACAGGTCATACAATTATAGATTTAGTTATGGAAGATAGTTATGAAGAACACATCTTAAAGATGTTGGCTAATAATGCTAGTGAAATAGACATAATAAATAATTATATAAAGTATTTGAAAGGAGATAAACATGATAAATAGTTTAGCAATAGTAGGTAGATTAAAATATACTACTGAAGATTATATGATTATTAATCTGAACAATGTGAACAACGAAGAGTGCGAAGTTAAGTGTACAATGAGTGGTGAACTAAGCAATAGAGTGCGTGAGTATTGTTCAGTTAATGATATAATAGGTGTGAAAGGTCATCTGTCAACAGACAATGGTAATGATACATTACATATTGTAACAGAGAAAGTTACCTTTCTAACCAGTAAACAAGTTGAAGGAGGTGAATAGATGGACAAGTTCAGAAAAGCAGCAAGACAAAAATTAAAAGCATCTATAATGATTGAAGGTTTGCAAGGTTCTGGTAAGTCAGGCTTAGCATTATTACTTGCTAAAGCATTAACAGATGATTGGGATAAGATCTATGCAATAGATACTGAAAACAAATCATTAGATTTATTCCAAGGTATCAAGTCTAATACTGGTGAAGTCTTCGGTGAATTCAATAAAGTTGATTTAACTGTAGAAGATGGCTATGCTCCAAGTAATTACTTATCATTAAGAGATGCTGCAATTAAAGCTGGTGCTGATGTAGTTATTATGGATTCTATATCTCATATGTGGAATCGTAAAGGTGGACTACTAGACTTAGTAGCTGAAGCACAATCACAAGGACTAGATAACTATAGAAGTTGGGGAACTGACAGAAATAGAAAAGAAAAAGAATATCTAAATGATATTGTCCGTAGTGCTGATGCCCACATTATAACTACAGTTCGTATTAAAGAAAAGTTTGGTATGGAATTTGATGAGACTAAAGGTAAGAATAAAGTTGTATCTTTAGGTGAACAACAAATCCAACAAGACGGACTTAAATATGAACCAGACTTAGTCTTGCGTATGGTAAGCCCAGGTAACATGGACGGTACAAACCCAGTAGTTGAAGTAATTAAATCTCGTTATGCTATTATGCGTACTGGTGAAGAGTATGAAATAACTAAAGAACTATTAACTTCATTAAGAAATTATCTTGAAGAAGGGTTAGATCCTGAAGTTATATTTAAACAACAAAGAGATGATTTAATTGAATCAATTAAAAACTATTGTACTACACCAGCTAGAAAGTCTGTGTGGAAAACATTAAAAGACTCTAGTGGTTATACTGGAAAACTAGAAGATATGCCTATAACTTTAATGAAAGAGTTATATATAAAATTGACTTCAGATTAGGAGGATACAATGGAAGAAGTTAAAGTATTAAACACAATGGACCCATCTGAATTAAACTTAAGTGAAGACAAGATGGACATTGAAGAAATAGATTACAGTGCATTAACTAAAGAAGAGTTAATAAGTAATCTAGAAATGAAAGATAGTGCTATTAAAAACTATCATAATAAAATTGAAGATATGGAAGTAAACCAAAAAGGTGAACTTGAAAATATGCAAAATTATTATAAGACAAAGATTAGTCAATTAAATAATATCATAGGATATTATGAAAGAAAGTTTAAACTAATCAAAGATATATTAAATATAGAACAAGGTGGTGAAAAGAAACATGATTAACTTTGATTCGTTACCAAAGGATAAACCTGCTAATAACAGTGTTGAACCAGGTAGATATACAGCTGTTATCTTCGACGCAAAGATGATGACAAGTAAAACAACTAATAATGAATATCTAAATGTATCATTCAAAATAGATTCAGGTGGATTTGTTAATGAAAACTATTTTGATAGTGATAAACAATTTATATTATGGAAGTTAGGTAACCTTCTTAAAGCATGTAATGTAAAACTAGAAGGTGAAGGGACTCTTAAAGACATTGCCAAAGTTATTAAAGGAAAGAAAGTTGTCATTGATGTAGCTGTTAATGATAGAGGTTATGGTACATTAGATTATTCTAATGACAACGAAGGTATCTATAGTATTGACTCTAAAGCAGAAGTTGCTGAAGAAGTTAAAGAAATAGTACCTAATGAAGCAGTGGCTGAAGCTATCGAAACTGATCCTTATGCTGACTTTTAATGTCTAGTTTCTTTGAGTATTACTTTAAAGAATATGATTTCAGTAAGCGGGAAACAGCAGTATGTTGCCCGTTCCCGCACCATACTGAATCAGGCATGGAGTACATGGAAACTAGACCAAGTGCTCACATTAATATTGATAAAGGATTGTTTCATTGTAAGGTCTGTGATAAAGGACTATCTGAAGTATCCTTTATTGCAGAGCTATACAAATGTAGTTATGAGTCGGCTGTTAAGATTAGTAAATTATTCCAGACACGAGAAGATATATTTACTTGGCGAGAATTAAAATTAACTGAAGACATTAAACAACTATGTAAAAGTTTAGGTATATCTGAAGAGGTCATGCAAGAATTAGATATTCGAACAGAGCTCGGAGATGAGATAGCTTTTCCAGTTGTTATGTATAATAAGGTTGTAGATGTAAGAAGTTATCGTCCAAACGATAGAGCGAATAAAATAAAAAGCAGAGCAGGTACAACAACAGGTCTTATTATTCCTTATGATATATGGATAGACTCACCTAAAGATAAATGGACAATACTGTGTGCTGGTGAAAAAGATATGGCAGTCGCAAGATCCAATGGATTAAATGCAATAACATTAACAGGTGGAGAAAAAGCATTGCCTAAATTGTTATCTACATTTAAAGACCGAAAGGTTGCAATATGTTATGACAATGATGAAGCAGGTATAGACGGTGCTAAAGCATTAGCATCTTATCTAATTAATACTGTTAAGGAAGTAAAAGTAGTAACTGCGTTCCATGAAATATGCAAGGAACATGGCGAAGACATCACAGATTTTTTTACAAAGTATAAAAAGACAAAGGCTGACTTATGTGATTATATAAATAAAACTCCTGCTTTTACGTTAGATGAAGCAAGAGAAGAAGAATTAAAAAGAAAACCATTGATTAGTTTACTTGAAGCGTCAAAGCCTCAGTATGTAAATAGAATAGTACAATCGAATATACAAGTAGTTGCTACGTTTGAGAAGGCAATGCCTGTACCTACAACTATATATGCTAAGAAGGTAAATGATACAGGTTCAAGCAAACTTAATTTAATGCATGTTGGCGAAGAAAGAACATGGGAGTTAACTGAAAACAACTGTCAAGATGTGCTTAAACTTATAGATAATAATTTTAGTGAAGAACAAATACGAAATAATATTCGTGAGTTATTAAATATAACAAAACAAGAACAAGATGTTATGATAACTAAACCAACCAAAGATACTGTATATGAATGTAGTGTAACTGATTTATTTGAAGTAACAGATAAAGAAGTTGTATCTATGGAGTTCACTGCATATGTATTACGTAAACGATTAGAAAGCGGTAAGAAGTATTTAGTTACATATAAACTTGTTCCGCATCCTTACAAAGGACAACAGCTTACTATGATTATATTAGATGTTGAAGAAGCACAGGATAGTATAACAAACTTTAAAGTAACTGATGAAGCTAAACAATATTTAAAACTATTTAAAACAATACCAGGAACTATACCTGAAAAGATAAACACATTAGTTGAAATGACTAAAGCTTTTATAGGATACGACGGTTACAATAAATTGATTGAAGCAATCGATCTTAGTTTCCACACTGTACTTGAATTTGATTTTGGAATGTTTAAGAATGTACGTGGATATCTAGATACATTAGTCGTAGCTGAATCAAGAGTAGGTAAATCTAGTACAGCCGAAGCCCTACAAAAGCTGTATGGTCTAGGTGCATTCACATCTTTAGCAGGTAATAGTGCTACAATTCCAGGTATCGTTGGAGGTAGTAATAAAGTTAATGGTAGCTATCAGACAAGAGCTGGGTTAATTCCAATGAACCATCGAGGTTTAGTAATCTTTGAAGAACTAGCAAAATGTAATACTAATTTAGTTAAAGAGTTAACTGATATCCGTAGTAGTAACCAGGTAAGAATAGCCAGAGTATCTGGTACACTTACACTACCAGCATTGGTTAGAATGATTACGCTATCTAATGTTAAGAATACTACAAGTAAAGTAAAACCAATTAACTCTTATCCAAATGGTATTGAGGTATTAGTAGAACTAATTGGAACACCAGAAGACATAGCTCGTTATGACTTGATGTTAGTGTTAGGTGATTCAGGTTCCGCATACTCAGACCCATTTTGGGAACCAATCAAACCATTTGATGTTGAAGCATATCGTACACGCATTAGATGGATTTGGTCTAGAACTGTTGATCAAGTTATTATAGATAAAGAAATCGGCAGATATATAATGGAGAGATGTAATGAGCTTAATAAAGAATATGATTCGCATATTAAGATTTTTGGTACAGAGGCTTGGAAGAAAGTAGCTAGACTTGCAATAGCAATAGCTGGTTATGTAGTATCCACAGATTCTAGTTATGAAAAGATAATTGTAACTAAAGAATGTGTTGATGCAGCCATTGAATATATGTTAAGTATCTATGATAATTCAACATTTAAACTAAAAGAATATGTAGAAGCAGAACGAAAACTAAGTACCATTGATGATGATGGCATTAAATTATTACAAGATCTATATAATCAAAATCCAAGTATGTTATTACAATTAGTTAAAACAACAAGTACTAACAGACAAAACTTAATTGCAGCAACTGGATTAGATTCAGATGGATATAATAAGATAATGCAACGATTAACACAAGGTATGTTTATTGTTTATGAAGGATACGATATTTGTCCAACACAAAGATTTAGATTAGGTATGGAAAAGATAAATCGTGCAGGACATATACATAGGGTAGGTGAAGAAGATGCGTAAGATAACGAAAACAAATTTCAAAGTAATTGAAAGTATGGCTGAGTTGTTACAAGCTATAAAAGATTATAAGAAAAGAACTAAGAACAAAGCTTTAATATTTTTTGATACTGAAACAACAGGTCTTAATATTAAATATGATACACCGTTCTTACTTCCGTGGGGTTATCTAGTAGATACAGAGGCGTTTATTTATTGTGTAGATAAAGACGCGTCACCTGAAGTATTCGAACAAACAGCTTGGGCATTATTAGTATTAGCTAGTAATAAGAATGCAGGATTAGTAGGACATAATATTAAATATGATTTACATATGCTTAATAATATAGGACTAGAAATACCTGATAACATACATTATGTTGATACAATGATTTTAATTAGACTTGCACATGATGCTTTGACACCAGAAAATGGTGGACCTCCATTAGGCTTGAAAGAATATGCAACTAAATATATTGACAGAAGCGCAAAGGATCATGAACATATCATTAAATCAGAACGCACTGATATGGCTAAAGAATATAACAAAGTATTGAAATCCAGACTATATAAACAAGACAAAAAATGGACAATAAGTTATCTAGATTCATATTTTAAGGATGTACTAAATAGTATTGATACTTTAGATGATAATGTAAAACCAGTTTATTTAGAATGGTACTCCGATTTACCTGAAGAAATAAGAAATAATATGACAACAGGTAGAGTTGAATCAGATGATATACCGTATTCATTGCTTAATAGACAAAGACTTATTGATTATGCAATGCATGATATAGTCTGGACCATGGAAGTGTATCTACAATGTATGCCTTCTATTGAAGCACGTGATATGTTTGAAGCATTAAAACGTGAAGAAGTTATGATTCCTGCATTAGTTCGAATGGAAGCTTGTGGTTTTCAAATAGACGAAGACTATGTAAGAAAGGTAACTAAAGACTTAGCTGACTATTTAAGACAACAACGAAAAGAACTTTATGATCTAGTTGGTGAAGTTAGCGTAGGACAACATGCAAAAATTAAAGAAATACTAGTAAACAAGTATAATCTGGATGTAGCTGGTACAGGTAAGGAAGACTTGAATCGTACTTATGATGAACTAAAAGCTAAAGATCCAGATGCAGAAGTTGTTAAGTTCATAGGTTTAGTACAAGAACTTAGAACTTTAGAAAAGTGGTATGCAACTTATTTACTTCGATTCGTACGTGAACTAGATTTAGGACACAAACGAATCTATACACAAATCAATCAAGTAGGCACAGTATCTGGTAGAGTTACATCTGACTTTCAACAGTTCCCAAAATATGGTATTGATAAAGCAGATGGCACACCATTATTTCATCCAAGAAGAATGGTGGTTAGATCAGATGGATACAAAGGTATAGCGTATTTAGATTATAGTCAAGTAGAACTACGACTTCAAGCGCTATATACAATATTGGTAGGTAGTCCTGACTTAAATCTATGTCGTGCATATATGCCTTATAAGTGTAAGACTATCATAGATGATGGGAGTATAGGTTGTGACCAATATCAATATCATTATGAAGATTTTGATTATAAGAATCCAGAACATATCAAACATGCGTATGATTGGAAATGGTACTATGATGAAGACTTATCTAAAGAGTGGGTAGCAACAGATGTACACGCAGCAACAACACATGTAGCATTCCCAGATATTGATATGGCATCTGATGAGTTTAAAAAGTTACGTGGTAAAGTTGGAAAGCGTGTTAATTTTGCCAAGAACTATGGTGCACAATTCAATCGTATTAAAGTTATGTTTCCAGATTATGATGATGAAACGATACATAGAATAGATGATGCATATTATACAGCGTTTCCAGGTGTTAAAAAATATCATGAATACTGTTATGAAATGGCTAAGTCTAGTGCGTATGTATCTAATCTATTCGGTGTTAAGTATTATGGATTATCTGGACATAAACTTATTAACTGTTTAGTTCAAGGTTCAGGTGCGTATCTACTTAAAGAAAGAATCAAAGAAGTAGATGAATACATACAAGAACACCATCTAAAAAGTAGAATGCAAATGCAGATACATGATGAAATTAGTTATGAGATTTATCCAGGTGAAGAAGAACACGTATTAGAATTTAAAAAGATAATGCAAAAGTTTGACGGTAGTTATGTTCCTATTATTGCAGATTTAGAATTTACAACTACTAGTTGGGCGGACAAAGAGGAGTGTGATAGCGTATGAGTAAACCTTTAAAATTTAATTCACGATACGTCTTAGCACTAGACCCCAGTGGCTCTTATAAAGAAGGATTAGGAACGACAGGCTGGTGCTTATTAGATTTGAAATCAATGAAAATAGTAAAGTTTGGATATATTAGTGCAGCTAGTTATAGTGCGCAGTTTCCATATTGGGACGCGCATATAAGTTTAATTGATTCATTAGCTGGGTTTCATCCAGATATAGTAATAGAGGATTATCTATTATATGGTGAACGCGCTGATGCACAAATAAACTCTAGACTAGAGACACCACAATTATTAGGCATCATTAAATATGAAACATATAAACGTGGTTTATTTGTTTACATACAAACTGCACTACAAGTTAAGATAAGATGGAGTGACGAGATACTAGTTAGAAAAGGTATAATACGTGAAGAACATGGCTCGTATTATATCGGTACAACTAGATTATCTAGCCACGTTAAAGATGCAATAAGACATGCATATCATTATGCAACATATAACAGTAACTATAAAGGAGGATACGATGAATAGTTTAACTGAAGAAAATCTTATAATAGAACAGGGAGTTTTAGATGTAGCTGTAGATAACATTCAAAGTTTATCACATGAGGAATATGCACTAAAGAGGAAGGATTTCTTTGGTGCAAGTGATTCATCTATAATACTTGGTGTTAATTTATATAAAGATATTAACACATTATTAGATGAGAAAAATGCAAAATATCTGACAGAAGATGAAAAAGCTGTTGGAGAAAAGGCAATAGTTAGAAAGGGGTATGACTTAGAACCTGTAATATTAAGTAAAGCTGAAGCAGAATTAACTAATCTAGGATTTATAGGACACTTAATTAAACCAGTTAATATGTATAAGTTTAAAGAAGTGGACGGCATGAGTGTTAATTATGATGGTGTATTTATTACAGAGGATAAGTTAATACCTGTTGAAGCTAAACTGGTTAGTAAGTATGGAGAAAAATATTATAACAAAACCATCACTATAGCAGATGCTAAAACAGTTAACATGAATAAAGAAGGAACTAATGTTACTGAACACATAAAAAAGAAAGCATTACGCTTCGGTATTCCTGCTTATTATTACACACAAGTACAACAAGAATTACTAGGTTTGAATGCTGATTATGGATTCTTAGCTGCTATGTTTGATGAGACTTGGACGTTTAAATTATACTATATACCTAAAGATACGTATGTCCAAGAGGAATTAAAAAGTAGAGTTGCTATGTTAATACCTAGAATAAAAAGAGATACTAAATAGTATCTCTTTTTTATACTTGTAATTGTCCGTAGTTATATTTAATAGGTCTAGTTGTTTTTCTAAATCTAGTATTCCTCCACCTACGAATAGCAGTTTGATAACGCCTTGAATCTTCAGTTCCCATAGGCTCAACACGATTATGGTATTGTTTTATCATGCTCATTAAACTTCTATGATAAGGATATTTTTGACTTATACGTTTAGTATAAACTTGAGCATTATAAGATTTACGAGGACGTCTAGCTTTAGGACGCCAACTACTGCTGTTATATATTTTACTATAGACTTGGTGTTTACGTGCAGCAGGTTGATATTGTAATAGTTCTGCATATACAGAAGGAACATAGCTACGTCCTTCTTTTATTTGTTTATATTTAGAACCCCACGTAGTAAACGGTGATAATTGTTTAGGGTCGTCGAACCCAAATAGTACGGATAAGTATGGGTTTAGACGATCTTTTACTGCGTCTACTGGATTAAAGATTAGATTAAAGAAATCAAATAGAGATGAACCTGTTTTAATAACAAAGTTTTTGTCTCCTATTTTTACCCTTATATTACCTGCAGCAGCATTATATGCTAGGTATCCTGATTTCTTTATATCGTCCCAGGTATAATCACCCGTGTTCCAAGACGCTTGCATTAAATCAAGTTGTGCTTTTATTAAGTCTGGATTCTTTGTAAGTCCTTCGTTCACATAATATAAGTAGTTGTTAATTGGGAATGTAGAGAACCAGAATATATCTTCAAGCCAACCTGTTTCTGTTTTAAATAAATCATAGTCAAAGTGTGTACCGATTACTTTTCTAACAGCTTCAGTATAGTCGCCCCCATTTTCAACTATATTTAAGAACAATCCATAACGTGCAGTTTGTTCTATCCAATCATTTACGCTACGTATTTGTTTAATATAAGGTTCAGAATTAATAGCTTCGTCCCATACTTTTTGAAAAAGGAAATGATTTTCTAAGTATTCATCTAGATTTCTTGTATTGTAATCAAGTAGTGCGGCTTCTAATGATTTAGACAAACTACTAGATGCTGGAGAGTTAACAAATAAATCTGTGATAATGTAGCGTTGTTGTTGTTCTTTTGATAATGTTTTAAGTATTTGTTGTGTGTAGTATCTGTTGATAGTGGGGTAGTTGTTTTTCTTTGCAAGTTCTAAGATTTTGTTTTGGATATCGTTGTGTTCTTTTAATAGCTTTGCTGCTTTCGCTTCATATCCAAAGTTTTCTATGATACTGCTAATACCGTCTGTTGCACCTGCATTTTTATTAATAAGCGAGTCGATACCATTACGTAATAAAAATCCAGGAGACGTTAGATAAATTGTTTTGTATAAACTAACTAATGATTGTTTATAGAAATTAAGTATCTTAGAATCTAGTTTATGTTTGTTTAATGTAAGTACCATATTTCTATAAATTTCATGAGGTACACAGATAGCACCTGCTTTGATAGCTTCGTTAAGTTGTGCTCTTGTTTCTACATAAATCTTGTATGCAGTTGGTCTGCCTTTGCTTTCCCTTATTATAACTGCTTCCCAATTATTTCTGTGAAACACTTCTTTTATATCTGTGTCAGACATATTTTTAAATATATCTGTGAACGCATTATTACCTAAGAAATAGTCGTCGTTTAAGAATAAGGTTAAATATTTGTTTTCATTATTAACCCGCTTAATAGCACTTACGTGCCCCTTAGCGATGCTATTGTATAGTCTAGGTGATTTAGATGCACCGAGAATGTTTGCGTCTTGTAGGTGGCTAGAAACACGTCTAGTGACCTCATTGAACGCATCGTTGTCTCCGACGATAAACATATTAGGCTTAGGTGTGTCAGATGTATAGAATGCACTGTTACCAAATTTATCTAATTTACGATATAGTTTTTGTTCTTCAACTGTACCTAGCATATCTTTGAATTGTGGAGAACTAATGATTGCTTCATAGACTTCTTTATCTATCATATCTCCCGTGAATATTTCATCAGGTAATGTTATGGTAGACCAATCTATATAATTATGATTTGCTTTTAAAGAATCTGTAGCAATACGTTGTAGCTTAGGTATGGTATACATAGGTTCTATGTAGTCATACGCATGATGTGTTGCGTTTAAGCCAGTACGTCTAATGAAGTATAAATCATCTTCAACTTTCCAGATACGTAAGCCTGCATCTTTAAGAGAATCAAGTTCTAGTTCACCAAGAGCTGTAGGTAATGTGGCGTTGTTCTCAGTTAGAATTGTTTTAAGGAACGTATCATTTTTATCTAGGATAAGCATGATTCCATCTGTGTTATCGTCAATAGCACTGCGTAGTTGTTTTGCGTTCCAACGTGATATTGATTCTAAAAGATATTCGTCACGCTCTTGTTTTAAGAATCGCTGTAGCACAGAGTTACCAACTGTTGCATCTGCAGGCATACCCAATCGATGCAGCATTTCCAATGTTTTCTTGTTTGAAGTGTACTTTGTTACATTTTGCTTAAGTGTATTATCTAAAGGTAACATAGTGTTACGTAATTGTTTTACGTCTTGTTGAATGTATCTAGTTATATCCGTAGCATGACGCGTCATACTTGTCGGATCTTTGAATGGTTTTAGTAGGTCTTGTTCTGTGCAGTATAGTACTGCTTTAAAGTCAGGATCTACGACATTGTTATACACTTCATCATATGCAGTACTTGGAGACATAAAATCAGATTGTATTAATTCTAAGTCTTTATAACGTTGTTCAATACTTACGTAGTATTCAGCACGCTGTGCTAGGTCTGGTTGTTTTGATACTAGATCATTTAACATTTCTTTAAACTCAGAGTGTATTTTGCCATAATATTTAGGTGAGTTTAATAGAAGTGCAAATGTCCTTATGTCTTCATCAGATAACATATCAAAATAATCAGGCACTGTATGAAATATAAAGTCTGGGTTCTCATTGAGTGTATTAAGTGTTTGCCGTATGCATTGTATGTAGTTTTTGTTTATAACTGCATAAGATTGTACTTCTGCAAGTGCAGTTGTAAAGTTATCATAGAATATTCTATATGCTGCACTATTAAGATTTTTAAATTCATTAGGTAAGATCTTATGTGCAACAGCAAAACCATGATCATAGGCTTTTTTAACACCTAACATACCGTTAATATTAATCCAGCTTTCAATAGATACAGAAATGTTTTGTTCTGCTATTTCACGTCCTAATTCTAGTTCAAGGATTTCTTTGTATCCTTTTGTCATTTCGTCAACTAATGCAGCTCTTGTCGTATAACCATATTCTTTAAAAGATAAGTTCATATCTCGAATAGCTTTATATGAATCTGAGATAGCATAAGCTATAGAGTTTTCAGTATCTACAAGTTCAAGAAGATTAGAATTGTTTGGATCAAGACTCATGTTTATTACTTTGCCGTCTTGAATAGTACGTAGTATTGCACTACGTGCTTCTTTAATTTCTGTTATATCATCTAGTTTGTGGTGCCCAGTTATATTAGTAATTAAGTTTAATGTTTCAGTACCTACATCCATTGGTATTTTATTGTCTTGCATTGCTAATACAACGTCTCCAAAATAATCGCCAATAGCATTTGTTAAATCTAATACATTATGATCATCAAACGAAGTTTTAAATACCTGTGGTACATAAGCTAAAGATGCACCTAGAGTACCAGCAGTACCTGTGAATTCAAATAGTGCACGTTTATTTGTAACGAAGTTATCAAATAGTTGACGTACTTCTGATCTGAATTCTTCATTAACTATACTTGGAAAATACTCCATACCTAGTTTTAAATATTTTTCTTTTAATACTGTATTCCACATTTTGTCAAACTTTTCTACAAACATGTTTGTGAGTATATCAATATCTGTGTCTTTAAGTCCTATTAATGTAAGATCTTTATACTTATAAATGATATCATAGAATAAAGAAGCTGCTGAATCTTGTATTTTCTTAGATAATCTAAGTGTAGAGAACATATTTTTAGCTTCTCCCATTGCTCCCATAATTGCATTAGATGAGTCTAAAAGTCCGATAAATTCATTTATGTTTCTAGCAGCTTGCATTAAAGTAGGGTCGTTTGATTTTAATAGTGTCCCAATTATGTGGTCATATCTTTTACGTAAAGTTTTATCTGTGTTTAATAAATCAGATACTAAATTACCTTTAATATCTAGATTAGCAGTACTAAGTATTGCGCTATATACCATTTCAAATGCTTTAGAACTAGATATTTTAAATGTATAAAGCGCTTCATCTTCTATTGCAGCAAGTTCTTTAAATGTTGTTATAACTTTTTTATTTAGTATTTCGTCAATAACACCTTCAAATGTTTTTAGTTGACTGGATGCAGAAACAATAGTAACGCGGTCTATATTTTTAGGAGCTTTTGTAAGCGTGTCTTGTAAGCGTCTGATACGCCTTTTTAATAATTCTGCATCTTTAACTACATCACTGAAAGATGTCTCATCTAATTTAACAGCTAACTTTTCTTTTAATTTAGCTAATAAATTAGTTAAGGATAGATCAGATTCCAATATATTAGAGCCGGCATAAGTATCACAAGTCTTATCTATAAAATCTAAATTAATTACATCTGCGTTTATTAGTACATCTAATTTATCAAATGCTTCATTAATGCGTTTAACATCTTGTTCTAAACTTTTTGCTTTTGTGATATAGGTTTCAGATTTTTCATACCATTTATCTAACATATCTTGCGTGTTTTGTGTAGTACTAGTTATTATTTGATACTGTCCGTTTTGTCTAAGATTAGACATAAGTTCTTTCACAGTTGTTTGGTTCTTAAGGTAGTTTAAATTTTTTCTAATAGCTTTATTAGTAGTGTAAATGCCTGTTTTACTAGATTCAAGCAGTTCAATGATTCTTGTTACTATAGCAGGATCACTAAAATTAGAGGCATTTCCTTCTGCGAGTAGTTGTATTAAAGGTTCAATAGTTTGTTTTGTAATACCAATTTTTGTTAAACTATTAACGTATGTATTATATAGTTTAATCTGTCCATTATTTTTTAATACGTTTAAATGATTAACTACGTCTTTAAATTGTGATTTAAGTAGTTGTTGATACCTTGTTATTAATAGCGCGCGTAAGTCATCATCAATTAAGTGCTTTGTTGCTTGTACTGCAACTACTTGATAATTCTTAAATGCTTCTGTTGTAGCTTCTGATACTGGTGCTTCTTTTATAAGATTACCTAAACGATCTTGAATAGTGCTGATTATATCTTCTTCATTAAATAGTAACTTAGCTTCTGTACTTGCTACTTTTTTATTTAGTTCTAAAACTTCTTCAATTATTTTTGCAGAATCATTGGCTATCATTATAATGTCAGATACATAAGATTGTGCCATATTGACCGTAATATCTCCTAGTAATTCATCTGTGAATAATACAAAATCAGGACTTACATTTTCAAGTATTCCTTGTAGTTGTGGTATTTTGCTTGTTAAATATTTTAAGAATAAACCGTTGGTAATTTCTCTTTTATTAGCAATAGATACTGGTAACTTTGCATAGTATTCACGCCATTTGTTTAGAAGGGTTCTAGTATCTACATCATACTTTTTTAGTACGCGTGACACGATTGTATGTATATCACTATGCGCTGCTTTTAGTTTCCGATAATAAACTTTATCTAATTTAGTTAAAGTACCACTAGGATTATTTAATAATGTTTGTATATCAATTTGTTTTAAACTTTCAACAGCTTGACTGTGTATTGCTTTATAAAGTGGGATTAAACCGTATTCAAACGCAACACTTATGCCACCTGTACCTAACGCTAGTCCAGCTTTTAGAAAGATAGTGTCTATAGTATTAGCAAATTCTAACGGACCACGTACAGCAATATAACTCTTCCAAGCATCTGCATTTTTTATAACTTCTAGATTAGTTACGATGTCATCTGGTTTTATTTCAAGTGCTAATGCTTCTCTATAATTTCTGATTGCTCTGTTTAATACTTTAGCATCAGCTAGATTAGATAATTGTGCTTTAGCAAGATCATCTACAATAGCGAGATCTAATTCAGCTTTTAGCTGTGCTGTCAGCTTTTCAATGTTTTCATAAAGCAATGCTTTAGTTCCATACTTTTGCACGTATTCATCTATCACACGTTGTGGTAGTTTATCAACAACTTCCCTCCCCCAAAGCTTAGCATATGTATCTGTTAGTTGTTCAACTACCTGTTTAGATGCAGCTTTTGCAGGAGCTTTAAGAGTCAGCTGTACCCAGTTTATTGGATCTGATAATACTTCTCCAACAAAATTTACAAGCGGATGACTTGTGTTCCACCTATATTGTTTACGGTATTCTCCTTCAAGTAAACCTAACGATGCTTGTAAGTCATCTAGCGTACCACCACCAGCAACAGGTATTAATGATTTAACAACATTAGATAAAGTATCTGCAGTATTTCCCATTGTTTCTAAAAAATTAACAGTGAGCGTTTTTGTATCGCCTTGAATCATTGGTTCAAATACACGTTCTTTGACAGTTAAATAAGTACCAACAATACGATTGAGTAACGGCACATATACTAATTCATCTAAGCTATTATCTTTTAAGATATTTTGTAATTGTTTTGTACCAGAAATAGGATTACCTAAAATAATATCTCCAAGATCAGTTGGATGTAACGGTCTACTATTAGCTTGTTCATATAAGTTCTTACGTTTGATATGATAAGTATTAGTTACAGTAGGAACCTGTAAAGCATTTGGACCAGCAGCTGGTACTTTTATTTTAGGAACTGAAATATTTAGGTCTTGAACTCCTGCTTCAAACGAAACAGGAGGAACATATACTTTATTTGCCATTAGTTCCTCCTTTCAATTATTTTTGATTATATGTGTTACTAATAAGATTGTTATATGCATTATAGCCTGTTTGATTTTTTGTAAGGTAATCTACCATATCATAATAAGCGGAATTAACATTATAGTTATTTCTAGGCATTAACACATTATCAAATAAGAATGCATAATCATTTGCTTGAGCTCTGTTTCTAGCATTAGCTGCATCAGCTGCTGCTTTGTTTTGTACGTAACTTGCGTACATATTAGCATTAGCATTTAGTATATTACCATACTCATCAATACCTGCTCTATATCTAGTGGCATTATTAAGCCAGTCTTGTCCAAAGCGAACTGTATCGTTGTAATATAATTGATTGATAACGTCTTCAATATTAAGTGCAAGTTTATCAAAGTACTCACGAGTACTTGTCATTGTTCTAGCATCAGCATTGATTGGACTTTCAAGTACAGACATTGCTTGATTTGCTACGTCTTGTTGTGTATCAGCATAATTAGATATTGCTTCTTTGTTAGCGAGTAACTCATTAGCATATTTTGCACCGAGCGTTGCACCGTTTGCAATAGCATCTGCTCTAGTGTTTCTAATATTGTCTAAATAATTAGCATGATTTTCCGTATCTCCAAACATTGAAGCTTCATTTGCTTGTGCATTTTGATATCTGGCGTAGTCTACTGCAGCTTCATTACCTTGTTTTAATGCATCATAGAATTCCGCAATATCATAAGGAATCTCATGGAACTCTGCTAGTTCAGGTCCTGTCCATCTTTTAACTGGGTCAACATCTCTTAGTTCTGGTAAATCAGGAAGATCTAAATAGTTAGGAGCAGTAACTGTATAATTAGGCGTACCTGATAACATTGCATTTGCTATAGATTCACCTGTAATATTACCATTAGTACGTTCTTTAATAAACCTAGGTGCAAGTTCTGTCATTAAATTATAGAATTCTTGTCCCGTTTTACCATATTTTTTAGAAAATGTACCAGCTACATTACTTGTATAGTCTGTTATAAAGTCCCAAGCATTGTCATGGCTTGCTTGATCTTTATAATAATCTACTATATTAGCAGCATCAGTAGCGATTGGTTTATATTTTTTATATTGATCTTTAGTGATATAACCTTGGTTGTATGCTTCTGAAATTAATTGTTCGAATGTTACTCCGTCTAATCCGTTATTTTTAAACGCAGTTTGCATTTGATTAAAGCTGTCTTTAGTATTAGTCATAACGCCTTTTCGAGCAATATTACCAACATTATACGTAGTTACTGCACCTGTTGCAGCTAAGAGACCAATAAAAGCTAATGTTGTCATTTAGTACCACTTCCCATTAGGGTGCTATATAAAGCATTAGCTGTTTTAACTTTATCACCACCATTGGTGTTATAGTAAAGATTGTATAATTGACGTAGATAAGAATCAGTACCTGCTCCACTTGCTGTAGTACCTTGGGCTCCAGCTAATCCAGAATATTTAGTAGCTGCTGCTTGTGCATTATACACATTAGCTGCTCTATTAGCTGCATCAATTTGTGCAAGTGCATTACTTTTATTTTGGTATTGTAGCACGTCTGCATAGTTTCTAGTAGCACTAGCATTAGCAAGTGCTGTTCCCATTTGGGTATAGTAGTCTTTAGCAGTATATGGGTTCATAGCAAGTTCTGCTTTACGAGCTTCTTCAAGTGCATTAACACTTTGAAGCATTCCTGTGTCATTAGCTGAGTTATCTTGTGAAGCATATAGGTTAGACGCAAGTACATTTGCAGCTTTAGCTGCTTTACCAACAGCTGTTGGTGCTGCGTATTTATAAGAGTCTAAGTAATCTCTAGTTAATTGATTTACGTATTGCGAATTATTACGAAGATATTGATCACGCGTTTCATTTTGAGCTTTAATCATGTCATCATAGAACGTATTAGTATCTTCATTATACATGTTTAAAAGATTTTGTTCATCATAATCAATAGCTAATTCTTCTGCTATTTCTCTAGCTGTTTTAGGTCTAGTTAATTCTGCAAGTTGTGCTTCAACTTCATCTAGTCTTTTATTTTTTGCATCAAAATCTTCTTTTAATGCATCATACAAATCTTTATACGGATCGCCTCCGCCACCGACATTAATTGTTTTTGTTGAATTATCTATATCTAGGTTGGTGTTGGTGTTTTTGTTTGTTGGTTTAGCTTGACTAGAATTATTAGTAACTAAAGTAGATGCGTTTGCTTTAGCATTTTTCATTGCTCTTAAATCAATTTCGTTATCCACTTTAGTTAAATTAGCACCATCTAAATAGTAATAATCATTATTGGTATCTTTATAAACACTATAAGATTTATCACCTATTTTATAAGTAATAGGTGTAGCTAGTTTGTAATCTGTAGTCAATGTTTTATTAGCTATTTTATTGTAACTATTACCATCTTTTGTATAATAATTACCATCACTACCGAGATAAATTCTAGTAGATGCGTTATTTTTAGTTATTGCATTGATTGGTGTGTATGTTAAGTTTTTAGTACCATAATCAAAATGATTAATATTAACATCATTAATATTAGCAGGCAAACCTCTGTAGCCGTTCATACACTACACCTCTACTTTTTTGATATTATCTAAGGCTAATACAGCCCACGCAACTAGTTTCCCTTTTCTTGGTGCACCAAGCACTGCACCTCTTTTATCTATTTGCATGATAATATACCAATCATCATATTGTTTAAGTTTAACACCTTTGTAATTAACTAATTCAATAGGTACAACTTTGTCTCCTACTTGAAATTCAGGCGTAGGTTCTGGCGTAGGTTCAGGTGTTGGCTCAGGTGTAGGTTGTGTATAATCTACGTATGGTAAGTATCCGTGTTTTTTCCAAGGAGTACTACCACCTTTGCCATTATAAGTTCTTTCACCTTTAATACTTATTTGTGATTTGATTACTTTGTTTGTGTTCCAACCAACCGTAGCTTCTATGATAGTACCTAGTTCATTTGCAGTTGGTGCTTTAAGACATACGCCAACGTGACCTTGTAACCAAACTAGTTCACCGACATCAAGTGTACTAAAATCTGTAGATACATTATTACAAACATCTATCATTTGTTCAGTACCTATATCTGGAACACCATTGGAAGCATAGACTGCTCCACCGCCTTTAGGTTGTGAAGTGTCGCCAGTCCACCCCCAAAGCACTCCCTTGACCATGCAGACACAGTCCCAGCCCCACTTAGAGCCGTCCCACTTACCCCAGCCACCTGTTTGGTATTTACTAGGTTCTGCATAAACGTGTTCAAGTGTGTTTAAAAAGTCTTGAAGTTTCATCATATTTCAATTCTCCTTTCTTGCTTGTTTAAAGATTTGATTTACATATACACTAGCAGCTGCTAATAAGATGCCTTGTGTTAAGACAACAAAGATGGATAAGAATACATCTTTAGAATTATTAACATCTGTTGTAGCATACACATACAAGGATGTAAGGAATATACTTATAAGACCAAGTAATGCTGGTATTAAATTATTTTTAATATTACTTTTCTTAATACCTACACCCACAATATACAGTACAGGAATTAAGATTAGTAGTTCTGGTTTTATAAATTCTTTTAAAATTTCAATATCCATAATTATCCTCCTTTATATAAATTATAACATTGTTATACGGGTTATAACAACCCTCGGTGGATGCAGTCATCAAACATTGTGTCTACATAACTGTCTCCTCCGAGGTCATTATATGTCCTTTTTGCTTCATGTATTAAAGCTTTTTGTTCTTCATTAGGTGTGTAAAGCTCATCTCTTATTTTAGTTAGTTCCGTTACTAACCACATTTTTAAAGTTGCTATTTGGTTTTTGTCGAGCTTGTTCTCAATAGCCTTGTCCCCTTGTTTACTTTCCATACGAATTTGTTCTAACTTGGTTACAATGTTGTCTTGTCTTTCTTTAGACTTTGTTTGAATAAGAACGCCAACTAAACTAATAATAGCAACTATAATAGTAGCAACAAAGTTTAGCATAATTTCCATATTAACCTCGATTGTGTTTAAGTTATTAGTCTTGAGGCATTGGGTCACAAGTTGTATAATAATAGCCCCAATTTGGATCTGGGTAATCGTTCGTTACATTGTGGTCTGCTTGAGTCTCATAATTTGGGTCATAGTCCATTTGATCATATATAACACTATAACCTTGTTGAGCAAATGTTTGTGTTATATCTAGAGCTGTTTCTACATCATCTATGTAAATAGGTGGTTGCTCTTCTTGATCACAATATGTATATGCATCAGCTCCTGCATAAGGGTAACTGTCAGATATTTCATAAGATGATGGATCTTCATCCCAAGCGCACCAATCTTGTGAATACACAGGGTCATAACCTTGTTCTGAATACGTTTGATTTGGGTCAAGTTCTACTGGAACACCGTCGATGTTGACTTCTACCCCAGTTGACATAGGATCACAAGTTGTATAATAATCTGTTGACATTATCGGGGTTGTATTTAACACGCTATAAGTAGAAGGACTTTCAGTAGTAGGATCATAAGAATCTTGACTATATATAGCATTATAGCCTTGTTGTGCAAAAGTTTGCGTCGCATTAAGTACAGTAGACGCCCCATCTACATATACGCGTACATTATCAGTACTAGTCCACATAACAACGCCACCAACATTTTGTAGTACCTGTATTCTATTCGTAGCATAATCAGGTATTTGTGATGGAGTAAAAGCTCGTGAATCTACATATTGTTTAGTTGCTGGATTGTAAGGTGCTGTGGGCATATAATACGAAGTGTTGTATAAATTTAAAAAATTATAAGTGTTTGAAATTGTATTTGTAATAGATACATATGTTATCGTATCTCCAGCCCAGGTTAGATCAAATCGATATCTTTTAACAGTATAACTGTTTGTGGCCAACATAAAATAATCTAATGTAAATTGTGTTGGTTTTTGTAACAAATTAAATGCGTGGTTTGTAGGATATACAAGCCCCGTACTATTTAATTGAGGACTTATACTTATTACTGGAAATGGTTTTTTGTTGTCATATAGATCTTGTAAAATTGGTTTCCATAAAGAACCCGAAGTACTAATATCATCTGAATTAAATAACGTGTAGCAACCTTCAACTATATTAAATTGAGCTATCGTTTGTTGTACACTTATTGTTTCCCAGCTATATGTAGGTATTGCTTGCCCACCACTTACACACTTGTAAAAATATCCATTTGTATAAGTACTGTCTGTTGTTCCAGTATATTGCACTATAGCCCCTACATTTTCACTACTGGCGGTTGGCATTACTGGGTATTGAATTATTTGTCCGCCGTCTAAGATCTCTGTTGATGATGTACCATTTACATCTGTAACTGTTAGTGTAGATACACTACCAGATTTACTAACACTTGCTCTTGGACTAACCCCATCTACACCTACACCACTTATTAATGTATTACCTTTTCTTAAACTCATTATATATCGCCTCCTTTATAATGTCTCATATTCAAATGGTACTGCTAAACTTGTATAGAATACACCATTTATTTTATCATACATTCCTGCAACATTATCAAACTTACGCAAGCACGGATATAAATCTATTATTAAGTTATCATTTATATCATAAACTTGTGTACTAAATATTTTGCCTCTATATCTATCGTTGTTTAATGCAGTAGAATATAACCTCCAGTAGCCTCCGTCTTTAACAGTACTTGTTGGAGTTCTTGAATAATTTAATGTTGGTATTCCAGAAACTGAAATAGAAACCTGATTAGTTCTATGAACCATAGTAAACGTTCTTCTTTGTTGATCTAATCCTGTTGTGTTTGCTGTACTTCCTGATGTTCCGTTTGACATAACTACACCAACACTGGCCCTTGGAGCAGTACCTTCACTATTATAGTAATACCTATATTGGTTTTGCCAAATAGTCCCACAAACAAGCGTTGTCCAGTTAGTACTATACAACACAGGTTGCAGATCCATTACTATTTTATCACCCCAGGTTACAGGTCTTACTAGGTCAATATAAGACCCAGCTGGATCAGTAATTTTTAAACACTTAACGAGTATATAACCTGAGGGCATTGTATTTGACACACTTATTAAATTTCTAAAAACACTCATTATTCACCCTCATAGCTTTTTATTACTGCTATTTTGTTTAATATTGACATGATGTAAGCCTTATTTGCTTCAACTTCATCACCTATTGTTACTACATCATTTGGTAAACTTAATACTGTTGCTGTTGTACCACTGCCAAAGTAAATAACACTTTCTTCATCAAATGTTTCACAAGCAGTTATTGTTAATGCTGTAAGTGTGCCTAGCTTATAGGATTTGTTAGCTGTTAAATTAGCAATAGTATAACTTGTATCACTACTTGTTATTACTTCTACTTTAGATCTTAATGTGCTTGTAGCATCATCATCAGTTATGTAATAGAGTGTGTTAGCATCTTTATTTTGTATTGCGTTATATTGTTGTAGGGTTCCTGTCCATATTTTATTAGTGTTTCCACTATTATTATCAATGATTCCAACAGTTTGTATTTCGTCATCACTGTTTTTAGTTATAGAAGAACCATCAATATCGACACTGCCACCTCCACCCCCGCTTATTGAAATATTACCACTACCTAAGATACTTTGATTATTAATTGTTTTGATATTTGTACCACTTACTAGTGCATCTTGTTTTTCATTCCATGTTGTTTTATCACTTGCTGATACAAATTTATTAGTGTAATTGGAATCATCTACTAGATCACTTGATAATTTATTGTTTTGAGTTATTTCATTTTGTAAGCCATATATTATGTCAGCTATAGAAAACTCTACCGTATGTCCATTTTGTGCAGTTAATATAATCTTTTTATTTAGACTATCATAACTTCCAGTTATTATAGAATTTGCTACAGCTGTTTCTAAATCTTCTAAAGAGTGTTCTCCGTCTTGTAACTGTACAGCAGAGGTTGTAATGAATGGCATAAACGGAGTCATTGTCTCATCTAGTAATACTTTTATAGGAACTTTACTCATCTAATCTCCTCCTTCCTTTATACCCAATCTATATGGTAATAGCTTGGCATAGCATATTGAAAACCATATATACTTTGATTAGAACTCATATCTTTTTGAACATCAGTATCTGTGTTACTAATATAAGAACAGCATATGATGCGTAATGTATTTTTAAATTGTATATTAGTGTCTCCTATTGCGTGAGTTTTATTGTTACCAGCCCAAGATAAGGGACCTAGATCCCAGTATTGATTTAATAAAGTAACCCCAGTATCGTCGTTTATAACTGTAATACGCAGTCTATAACCATAGCGACTAAGATACTCTGTTGCTACTTTTATACGATACCATGTATTATTAGACAAAGGACTTTCGGCAGCTGTGTATAAAGTCACTGTCTCAGCATCGTCATTTATACGTACTGATATTTGACCACTAGCGTGCCATACTATTTTTATTAGTTGCGGGTTTTGTGCATCAGGTATTAAATTTGATAAGCTTCCACCAGTTGTTGTAGACCCTATTAAAAATAGTAAACGGTCATAAGAATCAGCTTTTAAAGCTGTACATTCAAAAGAATGTCCATAGTAATTACTGTAGTTGTCTAATGGCATCCACTGATAGTTATAAACAGTACGCCCATTTTCTGTACGTGTATTGTTTATTTGAGCTTGGCCTGTATTATATGGTGGCAAGTCAATCCAAGTTCCACGTTTTTCTTTTGTTATACGTGCTTTAGTGTATCTGTATAAGTGTCTTACGCCACCTCCTGCTGTAGTTTGATTCTCCCCATCCTGTGTACCTAAAGATACCCAAGCTCCACCACTGCGTACTTTTATTTCAGTTGGGGTTTTCCATTGTCCATTATGATAGACTTTTATTCTGTCATATCTTCCCATAATACCACCTAAACTGTAATATATAAGTCTCCATTATGTGGATTACTTGGTGCTGCATTTATACCTACTCTTGTGTAAGTCGTTTGAATTGTGCTAATATTACCTGCATTTGTAGTAGATCTAGAATCTGCAGCATTGGCTGTAGTTGATACATTATTTAGATTTGTTATTGTAGCATAAGTACTTGCAGCAGACGTAGCTGTTAAAATATCTGCAGCACTAATAGCGTTATTAATCATAGTTTCTACTTCACTTGTAGTGGAGTAAGTATTAGGAACTTCCGTTAAATAGTTTCCTGCTGGTTGAATGCCAAGTTCTAATAAAGAACGATCACCAGTTAATAATACGTGATTTATAAGAGGTCTATGATCTAAGTAATCATAGTCTGTAACACCATCTTGACGATTAAGTTTAGTTCTAACAGCTTCTGTAAGCATTGCTTCATTTACTGTGTTAGCCCTTGGAACTATTGTAATTGGAGAAATATCCATCTCACCTATGCTCACATCATCTGCATATATCATAGGTGGTAGTCTGTGGAACCCAATAACTTCATCTTTATTAGTACCGTAATACGCAAATGGTCCAGCACTTGCTATACCTGAAATCATATCAGCTCTAGTAGCGTGTGGAATTGCTGTAGCACCAGATTCAAAATTATCCATTTTAGTTGTTACAGTATTTACTTCTTCTTGTACTGTAGCAATAGCATCATCCTGTAATGTAACATGTTCATCAAGCTCAGATATATGATCTAGTATTTCATCTTTGTCATCATACACTTTTTCTAGTTCTGTTTGTAATAAGTTATCCATATAAGGTATGTGATAAACTTTAGTGTCATCTGTTTCAGTAAACAAGACACGTAACACTTCAGTATTATAATCACCTTGTTCTGTATTCAGATTAACAAGTTCATTATAATCTTCATGTGTAACTACGTCCCCATATGCTTTATCAGAACTTTTTCTTATAAATTCGGGAGTATAAATTAAACCTTCTCTAATTATTTCTGTAATAAAATCTCTCATAATACCTCCTATCTCGCACTCATTGTGCGGTATACCCAGGTTAAGTTAGCTAGTTCATAACGTTCTAAGGATGTGCTTAGTAACTGCAATGAACCACGTCTACCTCTACCACGTAGTTCAAAACGAACAGTGGCCATGTGTAAGTCTGGGAACTTAGACATGTCTAAAGTCCAGTAGTCTTCTTCTGTGGCTGTGTCTGCTAGAATAGTAAGCCCATTAACAGACATATTGTTTTGTTCGATTGGTGTTACGTATATTAATCCGTAATCTGGATCATTAGAGTCAGTTATATGCTGTACTAAATAATTTGTAGCAGCGACTTGTTCTAATCCATCTAATTTAAAATCAGTATGAAATTTTATTTTTGTTTTCTCTAGGTTTACGATATTAAACTGTACTTCTCTAAAGCGTTTAGTAATTGCATCTTCGATTGGAATATTACCAGTATCTAAATATGAATAATTATTATAGTAATCAGATAGCGTCCATGCATATTTATTTGTAGCAGGCGGAATATTACAATCAACTAAGTCATAGGTTTGTGCAGTAATAGTTACCCAGCGTTGACGGTGTAGCTCTTCTGGATCTTCTTTTTCAGTACGATGAACAAAGAACTCATACCAAGTACCTGATTGTTTATTTTTATAAACTACAGGATTGTAAGTATTTAAGTCGTCACCAACTGGTGTTAAATATATTCTCCATGTTCTAGCAACTGTATTATATACAAGGTCTAGATTAACATAACCAAAAGCAAAAGTATCTGTTCCATCACTTAACAATGGTTGGATAGTATAGACGTAATGTACTTCACTATCTTTAACAGTACTATGTAGGTCATAAACATTAAAGTCTGTGAATCGTACTTGTTTACGTCTGATAATTGTTTCTTCTTGCCACAAAGGTTTATAAACCTCGTTTAATAATTTAACAGTCTCTTCTTGAAAGTTTGCAGTAAAATTAGCTATTGCTGTTGAATTAGTATAGTTCTTAAGATCTGTTGAATCAGATGTGTACATGTTTGGTTTAAGCACATAGAAATCAGTATTTGTCTTAAAGAATATTTGATCTTTAAGAACAACTAAATTAATTGCGTCTATCTCAGATATGTGTAGATTAGCTAATAATCTTTTTTGTATTGATGTTTGGATAGTTGTATTTGGTGATACAATCCACACGCTATCTACTGTAATAACAATAAGATTGTCTAAGTAATTATGTACTGCAAGTATTTCATTATCAAAACTAATAACGTTATTAGGAAATGGAAAATAGTTTGGCGTATCTGTATCTGAAAAGAATAAAGTATTTTTGTCACGGTCTATACCATACACGCCTATACAGTTTTGCCATGTGACCATACCTTTGCAAGATGCTAGATTAAATGATACCGCTTCAATTTCATCTTCAACACAATGGATTGTGTAAGAGTTAGCATAGTCTGTGCTGGTATCATCACCACGACGTAATGTAATCCTAATAACTGAGTTATTATATCTTGGTGCGTATGCATAATAAAACGCAGTACCTGCACTAAAGGACTCTGTAAAATCTGTTAGCACTTCCCATGTAGATAAGGTATTACCTAAATCTAATATTTCTACTTTATATTTAATTGTTTCAGAAGCAGTTGGGTATTGATAATAAGCTCTAAAATAATAAGTTTCACCTAGTTTCATACTAAGCGCAGGGTCTGTATTATTTTGGGTTTTATATGGTAAGATACCTAAACCTGCTAAAGAACCACCTAACGTGTCTTCAAAAGAATAAGGCGTAGGGTGTAGGATATTAAAACCATTATTACCAGCTCTAACAGGATTAAGACTTAAAGGTTCTAGAGTTTGTGCACCTAAGAAATAACGCCCCGTGTCTTTATATAGCTGTAGCTTAGTTAATTGTAACTGATCTTCTAGACCTGTGATTGTGTTACGTTCAGTTGTATTTACGTAGTTATAATACGTTATTGGTGCGCTATTAGAAAATGTTATTAACTCATTTGTTAGAATAGTACCAATAGGTCTAGATATAGGTCTAACAAAGGGTTTGTTAAAAGCATAAGCATTAAGAATAGTTCTAGCACCAAATGAACCAACACCTGTAAGAGCTATTGTATCAAAGGATTCTTGTTCTTTATTATAAACAAGCCCCCAGAATCCATTGTACTCTGTTCTTACTATTTCACCAGGAACACTTGGATCTAATTCATAACGATCAGTATCTGGATTATATATGTAGGAATTAGTATCATATACACTTATTAAAGAGTTTGCATATCTTGCGTCTGTACTAGTGCTGTTTACTGGGTAATCAGTTGGTCTTATTAAGAAGCCATATGATAATACTGTATCTACTACATCTATAATCTCGGTTTTATCTGAATTATATAAATACAAATAGTCCGTTAATGTTACAGGACCTAATTTATTATTTGGACCAAAGTCAATATCTTGTTTAACACGACGTCCACGTTTTGGTTTTATATGGCTGCCTGTATCATCAATGTCATAGTTAACCATATACTTAGCGTACCCTTCAGGAAGTACTTGATTAGTTAAATACATTCCACTTGAGAATGGATTAAGTTTAGTTGTATAACGTGGATTACGTTGACCTAGTCTATAGTATCTTTGTGTTTTTGCCACGTAGCACAACTCCTCTCGGATGTAAGTCATGAGGACCTAGTTCGTGTACATAAGTAAAGTCAATGAATCCGCCTTCATTATTTTGGAAATACCAAGGGACTTGATTATGATAGTCTCTAGTCATTTTGAATAAAGCCATTTCATAACGGTTTTGATAATCAAGAGCGATTTGTTCACCTTCTTCATCTCTCGTATAAAACTTAACAGCAACACCTAGAGCAAGTACACTTCTTATATACCTGTCTGGGAATGCATCATATTTAGTCTTATCACGTAAGAATAAAGCTTGATTATCTGGTCCTCTGAACACAGGATACGCTCTTTCATCTGTATCTGGAAGAGGTCTACCTTTAGTTACAAACTCGTTCCAATGATCAACAAAGTCTTCCCAATCAGAAATAGTTGGGAACTTAGCTTGTAGTCTATCATTGATATCGTCTATAACTGCATCCATATAATAATAAATTTCAGGAGCTCTTAAATATTCTGAAGCGACGTAACCACGATTAACGTAGTCAACAATCTTTTTAATTTCCATAAATACCTCCTTTGTTTTATAAAATTAAAAAGCGGGGAGTAAAAACTCCCCACCCTTGTTATAAATGTAATTCACCTGGAGCATATTCGAGATTGTTTGCAGTATCTCCCATACGCTTTTGGTGTTCAAGCATGGCATCAATTCTCTTGATTTTAGCAATAATATGTCCTGCATGGGTCTTATTTATTTTATAAGTTTTACCATCTGCAGGTACATCAACAAAGATCCCGTTAACGGATTCACGCACAACTCTACCTAAGTAAGGTGCGTAGAAAGGAGATATAGTAACAGGTACTTTCTCTTCCTCACTATATACGCTAACAAGTTTCTTTCTTTTTAATTCTAATTGATTATACTTTTGTAAAGAAACAGCTTCAACAGATCCTTTAGGTTCCTCTACAACAGGTGCAGAGTTTCCAAGATCTTTATTTGCTTCTTCTAAAGCAGCATCTAAATTAGTATTATTTGCTTTTGTTGCCATTACATATCCCTCCTATCTGATTTATTTTAGTATGTCTAAACTAAATTAGCTTGAGATGGTACACAATAGTAGCATACCACTGCTTCAGTTCTAGTTGAACCGAATCCAACACTGTTGATTTTAAATCCGATAGATTGTCTTTGATCAATAGGGTCTAGTACACCAGCAGATCCTAAAGGTTTAACGTACATTTTAGCGTTACCTTGACCAGCAATTTCTGTTCTAGTTAAACAGTCTGCACCAAGTACGAAGATTCTATGTACTTTTAATTCGTATGTATCAGCTGGAATATTCCATACAGTTCTGTTAGGAATATAAGAAGCTTTCATACCAGTTCTAGAATCTCTAACGTAATTGTCGTCAGCAGCAACTCTATAAGTAGTTGCATCTAGATCAGTGTAAGTATATCCACCAGCACCGTCAGAAGCATATGTACGAAGATATGTATCTGTAGCATTAGTGTATTCACCACTGTCATCGATATGCATTGTTTCATAGAACTCTAATCCAAACATTGGAGGAATAGGTCCCATGTCATCATAGAATCCTTTAGTAGTTTGATTAATAGTCATATATTTTTCTACTAGTGGATCACTAATCATATCGAAGAAGAAATCAGGAGTACCAATTACATGGTATCTGTTTCCATTTCTAGGTTTAACTAATTGTTTCTTCATTGATAATGCAATAACTCTTAGGTCATTTAATGAAGGAACGTCGCCAATTTCTAGTTCAGAGAAGTCAGCTCTCATGTTTGCATAAGCAGCTTGAGCTACTGTAGTAAGTGCTTCACGTGCAAGTAAGTCTAATGTTTCCATAGCTACGATTGCATACTCTTGAGTATAGTGAGCAATTACTGGATCGATAGTTTCGAAATCAACTCTATCAGTAAATTCCATATAACGACCATATGAGAATGTTCCGATTTCATAACTTTCCATTGAGCCTTTATCTGAGAATGGTGGAACACCTTCAGCTAAAGGTGTAGTATGAGCTTGTAGTGGAGCCCATCTACGGATTTGTAATTTTTCAGCATTACCTTGAATTGGTGTAGTATTAGCCAATCTGTAGAATACAAAGTGGCTTTCATCTAAACGGATTGTGTCTAGTAATTGTTTATCATAAAACAATTCTGGACGGATTGAATATCCGTGATTACGGAAATATTCGATAAACGAATTTATGTTTGCAACTGGATTTAGGGCATTTAACATAATATCTACCTCCTATCATATTCCTTAATTTTTATTATTTTGGTTAATAGGTAAGGTTTGTAATAGCGAATTGAACTCTGCCATAGTATTTACATTGTTTGGTGTTGGGTCTTTTTTACCCGACTTACCATCTGGATTTGCTGCATTATCAGCTTTACCATTTTGAGTTATCCACTCTTGTCTTGCGTCTTCGATCATCTTTTTATTAAGCTTGTCAAAGAACAATCCTTGGTAAAGTGTTATAAAGTTTGTACCTGGTATTGTTAGATCAATCTTTTCTCTAACAGCAAAGTTAACAAACTCTTTTAATTCAGCATCCGATAGTTTGAAATGATCTTGAAGATTCTTGAGATTTGCAGTAAACATTTCTCGATTACGTTCTTCAAGCAACACGTTATTTTGATTTTCTAAAGCGTCCATGCGTTTTAGAAGTTCTGGGCTTACCTGATTCCCTTGTTGCTGAGCCTGACGTCTGTATGACGCATCTTCAAGTGCAGCCATAAAGTCTTCCTCAGTTCCTTGGAAATTAGCACCCTTCATAATTTGTCCGATAAACTTTTTATATTTAGTATTTTCGGAACGCATTGTAGCGAATGCTTCGTTTCGTCTACGTTGATCGTCACTGTCTTGACCTTCGTCCGTTGGATTAGCAGCCGTAGCATCTGCATTGTCTGCAGTTGCAGAAGCAGGGGCACTGTCCTCTGGATTAGTTCCAGCAGTGTTGTCTGCTTGACTTGGTGTATTGTCTGCTGTGCCACCTTCTGGAGTGACTGGTGCAGCAGGTGTAGCAGGATTACTACTTGTATCAACACCTAAATCTGACAGAATAGCTTGATAATCTTCTGGCATTTAGTATCCTCCTTATCTTTGTGATCGCCGAGTTCACAGAGGTAGATAAGCAACACGTCATTAAGCCGACGGAAGCTTACGCCTATCTAACTAAATTATATTGGGGATAACAAAAAAAGTCAATACATATAATGTATTGACTTTACAAGTTTACGGATATTATTTCTTTTTGCCGCCGCGTCTACATGCCATACTATACCACCTCTATTACAACCCACGAATTATCACCAGTGTCAGGGTCTGTTTCAATTTCTCCTGTGTAAGAGCTAAGGTCAGTTGTAATTATGCAAGTAGTTTCGCTCGTCATTTCTATGTGACTTACAACAGTTAAGTTTGTGCCTATAAATACAACAGGTATTGGATCTATTGTACTTTGAAGACCAAAAACGCCTTCAACAACAGTATAATCTATGGCTTGTAACAAATCTATTTCTTCGGTTGATGATGAATTTATGTTTAAATAAACACCAATTTCATCAGCTGGTAGTGTGCTACCAGTATAAGAACCTGCAACACCTAGAATAGTTACACCAGATTTAATGTTTCCAGCAACAATATTAGCATCTATTGAAGAAGTAACAGCAGATACCTCGACAGATGTAAGCCCATTACCTGTAATTGGTGTAACAGTTTGTGCACTAGTCGTTGGAGTAACTTGTGCAGTTTCTCCAACTAATTCAGTAACTGCACCATTTACACCAAGGATGGTTACACCTGATTTGATATTACCTGCTGAGATGTTTGAATCGATTGCAGCAGTAACAGCGTTAACAGTTACTTTGTCTAAACCTGTATAACCTGTATCGGGTTTGATCGTGGACTTAGTGATAGCAGGATCTACAGTTTTAGATTGATTGTTAACGTTGCCTGTTCCAGAAACATCAACAGGAACCTCAGACCACTTTTGTTCAAATGCCATAACTTGCACTTTATAATTAGTAGTCTCAGTATCTGGAACGGTAGAAGTATCCTTCAATGTACCGATATAGTATTCTACAATTCCACCATTAATTGGCTCACGTATAGTACCATCGATAGCATAAACTAAATTAGGCTTTGCTTTGTTAAAAGCTAATTTAATCATAAACTTCCTCCTTTCTTAAATTATTCTGTACCGCCACCTGATTCAGCTGAATCATCAGTGAATACGGCTTCGCCACCTTTATCAATGATTAGGTCATTAACTGTTTCCTTGATTACTTCAATGTCGTTATCACCTTTGATGAAATACTTTTCACCTCTTATAACGATTTGGAAGTCTGGACCAGTAACACCATAAGCATCTTTAATAGCATTATATTGTTCTTCAGTGATTTCTTCTTCAGCTAAAAGATATAATTCAGTATTCATATCTGGGCCGTATACACCGTCGAATTTAGTTACTTTATTTTCTGCCATATCATTTACCTCCTTTCCTTTCCTTTCTATCTACATAGGCATTTCTGCTGCAAAGTCAGACGTTTGGCCATTAACACCTGCTTGTGCTGCTTGTGGTGATCCACCTACTAAGCCTCCAATATCCGCTGCTGTAGCAGTATTACCCAACGTAGTCGGTTGTTGTTGTGCTTGAAGTTGGTTAGCTACTTGTTCAATAGCAACATCTGGATTAACTCCACCATCAACTAGAGTAGCAAACATTTCAAGCGTTTGAGCAACTTGCTCAGTAATGTGAGTATTTCTTTGAATACCCATACGTTTAAATATCATATCCTTGAATGGGATATCTTGCATCAATAACCACTCTTCAACTGTAATAATTTCAGGATCAGGTGAGTATTGAGCTTGTTTTTCTAGTAACATATTAGCAACAGCTGCAAGTCTAGCTTTGTTACGTGGTAGATATACTTGAATATCTAGACTATATCTGAATCTTATATCATCATCAATCTTAGGAAAATCAAATGTAACCATCTTAGTTTGTTGAGTTACAGGATCAGTTACAGTATAAGAACGCTTATCACCAAAATGAACTAAGTTATTAACAACAAGTTCTGTAAGACGTTTAGTGTATTCTTCATATAGCAGAATCTTTTGATTATCCCTTTGAGATGTAGTTTCCATAAGGGTATCCATACCACCTGTAGTTTGGATGGAACCAGTATTCTTACCTGCATAGATTTCGTCTACTCCAGATATCTCTTTTATATCATGACCTAGGTCTTGTTTAACTTGTAAAAGCTCTGGTGGTAATTGTGGGAACTCAGCATAGTGTACAGCCTTCGATGCATCTGTATTAACAATGAATGTTTTGTCTGCGTCATTACCATATTTAGCAAATTGACGTAGATTGATACCTGATGCTGCATTAACGAACCTTGGAGGTCGTTGTGCCTTGTATGCATGAGTTGCATAGATTGAGTTTAATAAGTTATAAGATAGATTTGATTGAAATTGTTTAGCTGGTTCTGATACACCTACTATATCTCCAGCAGGTTCGTTGCAATATAGTATTGCAAATGGGAACATTCTAGGTTGTAAGTCTTGATTACAATATAGAATGTACGTATCATCTAGCAAATGCACTTCACAAATCTTATAACCGTCTTTATTATTCTTATCTTCATCATCTGTATAAATAAAATAGAAGTAAGTTAGTTTATGGTAATTAGATTGTGAATCATTTGTCTTTTGTCTATCTGTGGCTGCTGGGATTATATCTGATACAACAGCGTTATCTTTAAGTACACCTACAGCTTTTTCAATAGCAGCTATTCTATCTTTATAAAGTGCTTTAGATTTGATCACTTCAATAGAATAGTCATCATAATAGTAGCAGAACTCTGAATCATCAAAGACATCAGCGTAAGGATCACGTCTAAACTTCATAGGGTCTATGTTTTTAAACTTAATATTACCTTTGTACCAGTAATTCTTAGTACCACCAACTAGGTTTTTGTCCCAACCTACCATAGTAATACCAATATTCATCAGTGCAGCACGTTCACCTGCTAGAAATTGGTAGTAATCTGCTCTAACATCATCCCAAATTGTACTAAGTGCTGAGTTAAACTCGTTAGTAAACTGAATATCTTGATCTGATCTAGGCATTAGGTCTGCATATCTACCAGTTGAGTAGATTGCAGCCACTAAATTTTCTTTAATGTAGTTAATCCAGTTAGTATCAGGTGTTAATTGGTAGCCTGGGAACTTAGATTTAACAACATCCCAGAGTTTCCCACGGTCTGTGCCGTCTAATATACGCATCCTTTGTAATACTTTGGTATACTTGGCATCTGTATCCTTAATTCTGTCCTTGATATACTGTAATCTACACGGAGTTGGGAGTAAATCTGTACCATAAATGTCTTTAACTGCTTTAGTTTTAGCTTTATCACTCTTAGTTTCGGTCAATTCTATCACTTCCTCCCATTATATCGTTAGCTTCAACGATAACTTGATCTAATTTTTTGTACATATCGTCCTCGACAGCGTCATCTTTTAACATTTCTTTCTCAAGTTCCTTGAGATCTGTCTTATCTACAGCTGGTTGCACCTCTTCATGGACGTGATGTACCTGAAATTTAATAGGACGTAGTGTTAATAGTAGCGCAAATACAAATCCTATTAAGAAAAATAGTAAATATTCCATTAAATAAATCCTCCTTCCATTCCAAATGCAGTAGATTGGTCGTATGTCAGCTCATCTCTTGGGTTATTATCTGACAGTTGCCAATTATAATCTGCTTGTTTACGTCTTTTTTCTTCTTCCTCAGAGATTGGACGCCCGTATTCGTCATAACCAGTAAGCGATAACATGTTTGGATTAGCTGGAAGTTCCATAGCGATCCATTCAAGTGCATTGATTGCGTGGTTATTTGCGTCAATCGGTTTGTTATCCGAGTTCTTTTCATCTAAGGATTTGGGTTTGAACTTATAATCTTTAAGTTCGTTTATTAAAAATGAACAACAATCCCAGATTTCTAGGCATCCTGACTCAATGTAGTCATTCAGTCTTATGATTCTGGCATCAACATTAACATGACCTGGCTTAAATGTGATGCCATAGTCTTGATAATGAGAGATTAGGTCTTTTTTGTCATAGTCTCTTTTGTTGTTCTTCGGGTCTATAATTGGAGTAGTATATAACTGACCAAAGGCAATGTCTTCAGTTCCATGTTTAAACAGTTTAGCTAAGTCTTTAAGTGGTGCGTTATTAATGTGATCTACTTTATAAACAACTAATTTATTCCTAGCTTTGTCAACACCTGCATATACAAAGGTGGCTTCGTCCATAAGTCCGTAGTCGTGAGCTATTAGAATCTTCCATTGTGGAAAATGTTTAGCAGTCAGTGGCTTACCCTCAGTATCTCTTGGTGTTGGTACAACGCACTTCATAGCATTTGGATACACTAGGCCTTCCGCAAACATAAAGGATCCAAATAAGAATCTCTTAACCCACCACTCAGGTTTGTTCTTTGAGTTAACCTCAATATAATCTGGTGGTAAGTAATGGTTAACGTCAGTTGATGCTATGTGTGTAGAGATAGCTGAGTCAATAGCGTCTGGATCTTGCATAGATGTGTAGTCTTCATCTGCATGTAACCCATGCTTGTAGATGGTATCTGATACCATAAGAACATCTGATCGTATCCATCCTGAGTCTGGATTAGACTCGCAGATTAGTTTACGCCAGTCTGAGTTAGTATAGGGGTTTGTTGCAGCAGTATTACGAAGACGTGTCTTTATCTGATGAAATGCATCAGCGTTGATCTCACTGGCTTCGAGCATAACAACAAGTGAGTAGTTGTTTGAACGTAGTTTATCTGGATCGTCAAACGGTCTTAGCATAAGTCTTGCTCCATTGATAAAGTCAATGTAACCTTTTTGGTTTGACCTATTGGCTTGAAATGCTAGAGGAAAGCTCTTCTCAAAGTCCCTTAATAAAGTTTGCTCATATTGAGAGGTAACGTTAGCACCTAATAAAATGTTGGCATTAGGTGTAATGAAAATGTGTTTCTCAATTTCTTTTTCAGAGGTCTTGGTCTTTCCTGTACCGTAAGAACCAAAGTTACCTATAATTCTATGTGAATCAAGGTGGACGCTGGCTTGGTGGTACATTGGGTGGTACATATCTACGTATGTGTTACACAGTTTATTCGTGCATTCCATCCAGTCAGTAGATGGTGAACCTGAAATAGATGTAGCTGGCTCTAGTAATGCGTCACACCTAGGACACCGTTTTTGGTTGTAGATTAAGTCTAGTAGTGGGTGGTTCGTAGGGTAGTAATTTTCATACTTAGCCAGGTGTTCATCTATAGCTTTCATTGAGTCTTTAGGTTGTGATTGGGTTGATTGATTAACCTTGCCGTTTAAGATACCTAGGTCTCGGTCTCGATTCCCTATTCCGTGACTCTCATCTGGTAACTGGTCGTGGAACTCTCGCTCTTGTTTAAATAGAAACTCATGTGTCCTGGATGTTTGGTCTAACACCTGATCTATTAGATTATCTAAGGTTCCGTTTAGTCTAGCTTCCCTGAAGTCAGCAGCTGTTGGATTTAGTTGATTTTGATTATTCGGTTGGTGTTGCTGTTGAATCTGTTGCTGAATCTGTTGCTGAAGTTGTTGCTGAAGTTGTTGCTGAAGTTGTTGGTGTTGTTCCAGTAGACTCGACGTTTTCGGTTGCAACGTTTGCATTAACTTGCTCCTTTAGTTTAGATAAGGTTTGGTTATACGTTTGACGATAAGCCTCTTTGTCTTTATCTGATAACTTATTGTACTCTTCTTCGATCTTTTGGTTGGTTAGTTCAATGATAGCTTCGTCCTCTAGGGTGTATCTAGGATGTTCTGGCATGAACTGATTTAAAACGTTTGAGAAGACTGAGTCCATAGCATCATACATAGAGTCCTTGATACCTTTGATTGCGCTGTTTAACTCTGACTTAGATAACTTAGCCTTCTTAGGTGTGAGCTTCGTAGATGAATTGTGGTTAATGTTAAGAGTTGTCGTAGCTACTTTGTAATAAGAATTAAGCAGGTGCAGTGCAAGAGTACCTAATAATAGATAGGCCTCAGCAGCAGTTAGACTAGGTGCTATGTTGACAGCGGCTTTGTCGTCTTTAAGACCTATGGTCATATACTTTTCCATTGTTTCCATAATATCCTCCTAAGGTTATTGTAGCATGGTTTTTTGGACTAGTAAACAAGTTTGTTATGTAGGCGTTGAATAAACTTGTTTTATAAGCATGGAACTTTGTTGTTATTTTTTAATGCCAACACAAACACATAGGCATACCCGAAATATAAACTGCACAGTGATCGGGTAAAATTCAAGCCCGACCCAGGGTCTAAACCAACACAGTTCAAAACACACATAAGATCCTGACTACAGAAAGGAGGAAATATAAATGAAAAAATCTGTAGTAAAGAAAACAACTACATCTAAGAAAACTACACCAGCATCTAATAATGAGAATGCAATATACTTCATGAAAGGAGCAAATGACCTGCAAAGCATCTTGAACAACCATATATGCAACATCAACAAGAAAAGACATTCATCACATGAGTTGTACACACCAGAAGAAGTTATTGAACTAATCAAGAAACACAACTTAGAAATAACTATTACAGCATTAGGTAAGATTCATAATCTAGCAATACAACAAAGAGTACAAGAAACAAGTATTAAATTGCAAGAACAAAAAGAGTATGGAACTATGCAAGAAAAAGATGAGCATACTAAACATGAAGAAAGAATACAACAAGAATTAGACAGCATGAAAAAAGAAGTAGCTAAAATGAAAAAGCTACTCAACAAGGCAACTGCCGAGAAAGGAGGTGAAAACTAATGATAGAAGATATTATTGACACGTTGTGCACAGAGCAAGAAACATTTTACTATGTTAATGGTTATCGTGGTAAATCATTAGATGAGTCCCAAACACCAATAACACTATTAGAATACTTATATTATGAATTAGGTAAACTAGATAGGATAACAGACTTTTTTGAGATGGGAGACAATTATCTGTTGTACACTACAGATATTTATGCAGAGAAACGTAAACAATTAACGCAGTTAATAGTATATCTAAAGAAAGGAGATGAATAAACTATGAACAACAACATCATTGAACAAACATATGAAAGATTAACTGAGATCTTAGAATACTATTCATATGACAAACTTACTACTGATCCAGAAGATATGTATGAAGAGATTGCAGAATATGTCCTAGAAGAAGAAAACTAATAGGTTGATATTGTAGATAGGCAAATAGTCTATCTACGCTTATGAGCTTATTAGCTCAAGAAAGGAGAAAAGTATGGAAACTAGAGTTGTAACTATGCAAGATGCACTAGGTTATATTCTAAAAGTAAGAACAGCTAGAGCCGAACAATTATGCTGGTATACTACATTTGATACTACTGATTTAGATTACGATCCTAAAGCTAAGGCTAGATTCAAGAAACATCTACGCAAAGAACTTAAGGATTTAGATAAGACTATTAAGATCCTTAGTAAATTAGATAAGCCTTTTAAATTATAGTTCAGCGAACCCACCCCAAACCTATAGCGTACATAATTTTAGTCCTAGCATTACTATTCGGCACTAATCAACACACATCATAAATACAAACAAACGTTCACGCGAACAAATAAAAACAAAATCACAAGAATGTGTCTTTGTCAACATAAATTTTGCAAATTTGACAAAAACTTTCAAAAACTTTTTTCCCCCAGGCTCTATGTAATTCTGACCTTTAAAAACCAATACAATTTTTGTATTGTTGGCTATATATAGATATATTAAGTATATATAAGTATATATATAATATATTAAGTATATATAAGTATAATAAAGTAGCTATTTACAAATATAAAATGTCAAGACTTGACACCAATACAATTTTTGTATTGGTTTTGAACACTTTTATATAGTACTAACTTTTCAAAAAAAAGTTTCTAAGATAACACGGTTAATTCAGTTATATTAGGTATAATCAATTTGTTCGTATTTTTGTTCTGCCTAATCCCTATACTAGCTTATCCCTAGCTATCCAAAACTCACGCGGACACCCGAATCGAACTCAATCGACTCACCTAGTCCATTAGAGCCGCAATCGAACACGACGGGTGAAGACTGGAGAATGACACTGTATGTGTAGATGTGTTAGCTGAGCCCTGGTTTTTTACTAGCCAGATGCAAGCGTTACTAGCCACGAAAAACGGCGTAACCTATTTACTATTCGTCCTAGCTAATTACTAACTACTCTAACTATTTACCACAGATATATCAATCTAGATACTAATTAACTAACTGTCGAACTATTACCTGCAACTTGCTTTTAACATGCGGGCCAAAGATTTAACATAGCAGAACCTGGTCTGCACAAAAACTTTGGGGCCCCTACCCCAAACTCAAGCCTCACGGTTTTGTACATCCCAGAACCTGCTATGTTATTTTGTAAGTGCAAGTTGCAAATAATAGTTCTTTGAATAGTTTAAATACTGATACTAGGTTGATACATATACTGCTGTGAATAGATGTAGAAGCAGCAAGGAAATAAGTTGCTAGTTATTACAGTAGACCAAGTACAGGTCGTTCAGAGTAGTGGAGCATAAATATTTGCCTTCCACTGCTGTGAAAGGCTTGTAATTGATTCAGCAAGTCTAGAATGGAGGTTTGATATTATGTCAAATAGTTGGATGAATCAAAAGGTTAATGAATTACCTACAGTTAAACCTGGAAAACAATTCATAACAATAGCATCTGTGGAGGATAAATCAGATGAGAAAGGAAACAGAGTCCTTGTAACATTTAGTACTAGCAATGGTGCTCAATTTACAAAGATGTTCTTTGAGAGCTCAGTTATTGCAGATAACATCAAAGATAGAGACAAAGATTACAATAACATGATAGCTCAATTAAAGTTAGAGTCTCCTAAAGTATCTGAGGTTATTAAAACTGGAAGAAAGTTCTATGCTAATGTATCATATGGTGTAGATGCTCAAGGATTTAATAAACCTTATCCTAACATCACAAGCTATGTACCAACTGAAGAAGACATGGACTTTTAGTCTGTGTCTTTCTTTATTATTTAGGTGATAATATGTTAATGATTAAAGAAACACAATTTACACAAACTGAATTAGATAATTATTTTTCAAGGGGTTATAGATGTGCTACATCAGATGGAGTACACTTCCCTAAAACCTATGCTAGAGAAGCTGTATCATTCATACTGGATCCTAAACGATTATATGCTATAAACATCAAGAACATTGAGTATTTAGTTAATACAAATCATCCAGTTAATATTAAATTAGGTAATAAAACCTGGAAGCATATAACTAAAGAAGAATGGCGACATTCATATAAAGATGACAAAACACGTAAGACTTATACAGTTAAACATGAAGTCTTATTACTCTTTGAGATTAAGCGTGAAGAATATTTTGAAAAAGTAAATCAAGATAAAGTCAAAGATAATTATAATAGAGTTACAAATGCTTTGTATCCTAATGGTGAACCCACTGAGCAAGAACTTGAATTATTCTTAGATACATGGGCAAAAGCATATGACATTGAATTTAATCGAGATGATAAACTTGACATGCTTAATAAAGCAGCGTCTATACATTACTACCTAGATCATAATATAGACATAGCAAATCCAGGTACTGAACCTGATGTAGTATATGTAGGTGATGAAAACTTATTTGAAGATATGGTTTACAAAAATAATCCACTTAGTCTTGACACCTTCATTTAATTTTAGTATAATTAAAGTGTACTAGATATAAAGGAGGTTAAACATGGATACCCATATCGATGAAGCTAAAGCTAAAGAATACTATGTATTCTTAAAAGCAACATTCGGTGGTATTAGTTTCAAAGGTTTAACACTGTTAGCTGAGATGCTAACTGTATATAAACAAGGTGAGCATCTTAAACATGCACTAGCTATTGTAGCTAAGGCACACGGATTAAAAGCTGATACAGTTAAAATAGATTTAGCAACCTATGTTAGATATATAAACACGCAATTTACTAATGCAGATATATCAAACATGTTTGGTTATGCACCGAAGACAGATGAAACTAGTATTAAACCAGCTGAATTTGTATTATTATTAAGAGACTATTTAGATACACTAGAAGCTGTATAGTCTCTCGTTATCCTGCATGAGGTTATCTCCTTTCTATGTATTTCTAAAAGATAATGCTCAGAGCTCGAAGCTCAAATGCAGGAAAAGTCTACTCTCACACAGGCAAGTAGTGGTTCATTATTAATGATCTATCCTTATTTGATATAGTTAATACTATTTACAATATCAATCTTTATTATTATGTGGTGTTGCCTGTGGCACCACGGTGTCATGGGGAGTATTCCCCACCAAAGTAAATCCCATAAGATAGCAATGAGATTTACCTCCTGATAAAAGAAAAAGAGTTTTATTCATACTGAAACTACTGAAAGTGTTAATTTATTAAGAGTGTACGGCGTTGTTGCTATCGCAACGCTTGTTGGTATTAACAGTGGCACCATACACTGATAATATAAATAGTATTGAAAGGAGACATTGATTATGTCAAAGGCAAAAATTTTAGCTGACAGAGTCAGCATTACATCAGATATTTTAACTGATGAAAACTTAGAAAGGATTGAAACTTTAGCTCCATCTGTACTTAGTTTAGTAGATGAAAACAGCGACGAGATTTTATATCGTGTTGCTAGTGATGCTACATCTAATTCATTCACTAAATATGGTGCAACATTTAAAGGTGGTATCTCATTAGGTGCAATCTCTAAAGAGATTTTAGACCTAGATAAAGATACTAAAGAAAGAAAGATTAAAGATTCTTTAGCTGGTATTTTAACTAAGATCAATCTAATCGAAGACCAAGTAACTGAATATCTAGAAAACGCTGTTGATTTATCAGATGACATCGAATTCATAGGTTAGTTACTAATCTAAATCAAATAAGGAGGAATAAACTATGGTAGAAGTAATCGTAGGTACAACTACTTCAAGAGAAAAGAAACTATATAGTCGTTCAACAACTATTAGAACTATTCTTGAAGATAATAATGTGGATTATTCCGTTGCTCAAGTAATGTTAGATGGTGCTACATTACAAGTTGGAGAAATGGATAAGACATTAGAAGAAAATGGTGTAACTGCAGATAAATGTATGCTTATTGCATGCGTTAAAGCAGCTAATGCCTAACATATTATAGTATACTGAGGGAGCTCAGCTCCCTCGCTTAATTTTTAAGGAGGATTTATGTTACAATTAAGATCAAATTATGATTTAAGTGTGGCACTTGATTCGAACTATACTACAGTTGATAGAAATTTAGTATTCGGAAACAATAATCGTCCTGCTAATATCCCGTATATACAATCAATAGGTATTGCGGACGCAATGATTCCGTTAGCATATAATAGCATTGGTATTCAACAAATGACTGTAATAATAAATACAGATACAGAACTAGGTATTGAAAACTTACAAGCTATCCTAGCTTCAGCTAATGATGCGTGTGAATTGTATGATGATAATAAGATAGGTCTGTTTACAATTTATACTAATGATGTAGATAGTATAGCTAATAGAATTAATTCTGATTTTTATACAAGTGTATCTGACAGCGTTCAAGCTTTATATAATAAGATGTTTAATCAAGTACAATTAAGAGAAGAACTAGAACGAGATATACATATTAAAGTATTTATATCTAGAGTCAAACATAACTTAATTATTATTAAAGACTATCAAGACTATCGTCAAGCATCTGATACATTTTTAACTATAGGTCTAGTACCTGTATTATTTCCAGACTTTAAAGATAGATTTAATGCAGATGAAATAAATTATTTCAAAGCTCTTGTTAATCGTTCACAAATAAAAAGAATAAACAACAGTGCAATAGTACCTGATTTTCAAAGAGCATGGTCTGGTTCTAAGTATCAAGATAAATTATTAGAAGTTAAATTTAATCGTACATTAACTAGAATGGTTGATGCATCTATAGATAATGCAAGACGTCAAGTCAATATGGCACAAGAAAATGCACAAGCAGCTCTTAGCCAATATGACACAGCATTAAATAGATATTATGCAGGTCAAAAGATATTAAATAATCTTGAAGAACACAGAGATGAAAGGTTAAATGAATACAAACTAGCATTGAAAACCGAAGGTATTATACCTGGTGAAGTAAGTGGTAGTTATATGTATTTTGATGTACTATCTAAACTACAATTCTTTGAATCAGATGAAGCAGAACTTGTTATTAACAACTTAACTAGAAGTTATGACTATGATCGTAAGACTATTAGATTATTAAAAGAATTATTCATTGAACAAAAATATCAAATGCGTGTTATTGCAAGGTTTAATTATAATGTAACTGATAATGATAGAAGTAATGATAATATTACAGGACAAGTAAATACTACTTTACTAATGAATCATAAAGCATTGTTTAATCCACATCTAAATTATTACAACTGTTTAGGAGATTATAAGCCACAACTTATTAAAGCAAATAGAGAAGGTGACTTGCTAATGTTTGTGAATATAGCTTTAGCATCTACACGTTCAATTAATTTTAAAGATGGTGCTGTTACAGGTAGATTCTTTAGAGATATAAATGAATGGATTTATACTCATTCATCTTTAACAGATATACCTTGTTTAATAGACGAAGATGATAATGAACATTCTATCTATGAAGTTGTAAGTTCTTATCAATTTGAAGAAGATAATACAGCAGAAGAATTAGAACTACACGATTCAGTAGATGATGAGGAGGTTCCATTCTAATGAAGAAACAATTAATTAATTTAGAACCAGTTAAAGCAGAGATACGAACTAAGTTATTAGAGAAGTATGATGCTACAACATTTATGAACACCGATACTGTGCAAGTACAGGTTGATGTAAAAGATTTATTAGAACAATATATTGCTAGTAAAAATCTTACAGAACCTAGTGTTTATATTTCGGCTGAAGCATATATGAAAATGCGTAAGTTAGTTGATGACACAACAACAGAGATAGGATGGTATGGTATTGTTACACAAGTACCTGCATTAACTAATGTATATGTTATTGAGGATATCGTTGTGTATCCACAAAAGGTTACAGGTGCTACATGTGAACAAGATGATGATAAGATGTTTGAATTCGAAATGAGTTTAACAGATGAACAAGTTAATCATAAAAGATTCCATGGACACAGCCATGTTAATATGACGACCAGTCCATCAGGTGTTGATGAAAACTTTTATCAAGATTTATTAAGTCAAACAAAAGATTATTTTATTATTACAATAACTAATAAACGAAATGAATATACAACTAGATTCTATGACATTGCTAATAATGTTTTATATACTGACGTACCTATCATTCCTATATTAGATAACGGTAGTACATTAGATAGTTGGTATGCTAATGCTAAAGCAAAACTAAATGAACCTAAACCCGTAGAAACTAAACCAACAACTAGTTATACAAGTAATAAGTTTCAAGGTAGTATCTTTGATGATGATAACTATTATAAAAAAGATACACCACTTGATCATACATATCATCCAATCAGTGATGATTGGTGGGATGAAGAAATCTATGTACCTGGAATAGGCATGATGACTAGATGGGAAGCAGATATGTTAGACCAAGGTCTAGACTTAGATGATATTAAAGATATAGAAACACAAGCTAAACCTAAGAATAAACCAGGTAGACCACGTAAAGATAAGAAAGGTAAAAGATAATGGAAACATGTAAAGCTACAATATTAGGAGATATATTATACATCGATGCACCAAAGAAAAAGTTCTTACCATCCTATGTTTATTATTTATTACAAGCAAAGAACTGTACTAAAGTATGTTTTGGTGCACGCAAAGTATATTATATAGAAGACTTAAAAGGAAAGGAGAGCTGGAAAGATGTTGACAAGAAGCCAAAGAAAAAAGATGGAAGCAGCTTATAAAGAGTTTGTAGATAATGAAGTACGTGTTGAATGTCATAAAGACAAAGGACAAGAGCATGGTATGTACCTAGTTGTAGGTGATACTGTATCTATACTAACTTGTTTAACTGAAATGTTCCATATACTTATGGATAAAAAGGTTGTAACAAAAGATCAATTAGTTGAAGCATTAGCTATGGCATGTACTGATTTAACAGAAGATGACGAGGTTGAAGATGAATCTAAGTAAGTCATTAGAATATTTAGATCCAATTAATGATATCGAAGGTGCTATACATGTAATAGGTGTAGGTGCTATGGGTTCTAGAGTTGTAGAACTACTAGCAAGATTAGGTGTACCTAAGATACATGTGTGGGATATGGATACTGTTGAAGATAAGAATGTAACTAATCAAGTTTACTTTCAATATCAAGTTGGACAAAAGAAAGTAGATGCTATTGAAGTTATTTGTGCTCAAATAAACCCTAGCATTAAGATAATAAAGCATGGTGAATATAAAGACCAAGCATTATCAGGTTATGTATTCTTATGCGTAGATAGTATAGAGTTAAGACATACAATAGCAACAAGTAATATAAATAATAAAGCAATCAAAGCTATGTTCGATACACGTATGAGATTAGAAGATGCACAATCATATGGTGCAGACTGGAATAATGCAATACAAAAGAAAACATTTATATCATCAATGGAATTCACAGATGAAGAAGCAAAGGATGCAACACCCGTGTCCGCTTGCGGCACGGCATTATCTGTAGCACCGACTGTAGTATCAACAGCTGCATTTACCGTTGCTAATTTCATTAACTTAATTCGTAAATCAAAATGTGATAGTATGATATTTACTAATGCATTTGAATTTACAATAGTAAAATTTTAAATCTAAATAATAGTAAACCTTATTAAGGAATCCATATTCACATAAGGACTTCTATATTAGATAAGAAGTAATGACTTTGTTACAAGAAGAAACACTCCCAGATTGAGCTCTGATCAGGCATGAAGTGATGCTAAGATGATTCAGGTAAACGATCTACGACCAAAAGGTGCATCAGAAGACGAACGGTTGCAGGATTATCCAAACTCCTTCAGCCCCACACCATCCGATGGAGGTTCCTTGTAACATCACCAATATTTTAAAAGTATTATTTAGATAGAAAGGAGTAAGTATGTATATCACTGTAGCTAATAAAGCATCTATACAGACCAGACGAATGAGTACAATAGATGAACTATTCGCTGGTCTTGAACCAGATATTATAGATGATGAGGTTGTATATGAACCAGGTAAAGTGTTAAGAACTAAAACATTCCAAGCTAATGAGTATGAATTAAAGCGTGATACCTATAATCAATTAATATTTTTAGGTAATAAGTTTCAAGGTATCGTAGCTTTACACCCTAAACCTGAAGAAGAATATAGAACATTTAGAATACCTAAGAAAACACACGGTTATCGTGAGATTAATGCACCAGAACCTGCACTTAAAATAGCACAAAAAACTATAGCAGATGCACTATTATATAAATTGAAGATATTACCACACGATAGTGCTTGGGCTTATACAAAGGGCAGAGATGTAGTAGGTGCAATGAAAGAACACCAACATAATAAAAGTCGTTGGTATTTAAAAATAGACTTGCATGATTTTTTTGGAAGCTGTAATGCAGCTTTTATACGAAGACAACTTATATCTATATATCCATTTGCTGCATTTAAAGAACCAAATAGAACAAACTTAATAGATTATATAATACACATGGCTATACGAAATGATGGATTACCACAAGGTACACCACTATCACCAGTACTAACTAATCTTATAATGATTTCGTTTGATTATAATATAAATAAATTATTAAATAAATTATCTAATGATGAAACGATATACAAACAAAGATACGTATATACTAGATATGCAGATGATATAATTATATCTGCTAAGTGTTCGTTTGATTATAAGATTATTATTACTGAATTAAAAAGATTATTTAATGGGACACCACTTGTTATAAACGAAGAGAAGACACGTTATGGTTCTAGTGCTGGACGTAATTGGAATCTGGGTATCATGTGTAATAAAGATAATAAACTTACAGTAGGTTATAAAAGAAAACAACATTTAAAATCTATAATATATAACTATATAAATGCAACAGATCATTGGACTTTAGAAGATTTAAGATGGTTACTAGGTGAGATAGCATGGATAACTAATGTCGAGCCAGATTATATGGAAGGTCTAATGACCTATTTTAATAATAAGTATCACTTAGATGTTAAGAATAAAATAATATTAGATATAAAATATTATAATAACTAGAGAAATATTTTAATACAATTACTAATTATATTAAAATCATTTTGATTAAATCAAATGAATAAAAATGTTAATGACTGAATATCCCCGCCCAGTCTGCAAAACATTGCAGTGCGTGCAAGTTTTGCAGACACGGCAGGATATTCTATATCTTTAGTCTAGTTAGAAAGGATTACATGGAAACAAGATGGTTAGAAATACAGTTCTGTTATTTCATTAGAAACTTATTTAATAAGTATCGTGGTAATATAGCTGTATTAGATATTGTTGAAATAATATGTGGAATAGCTAAGTGTGATGAGACTATAATTAAAAGTCTTATACGCCAAGTAAGAAGTGGTGAAGGTATAATCAACACTACTCATTTAGAAACAATGTACTTTGCATTACAAAAAGGAATGTCCTTTAGAGACATAACAAAATTAACAGGTATAGGACAGTATGCACAGTACACATTTAGAAATAGATTAGCAGAAAAAGATTGGGGTTTTCAAAATAGTACACAACATACTACCCCAATGGAATACGAAAATCTTAAAGCCTTTATGGATGTAGTATTTATATTAGGTGATATTATAGGAGGAATAACATGCAAAAAATAATTGACATTGCTTTTAAAGAAGATGAAGAAACATATATAAAGTTACAAGAACTATTTAATACTGTTGGTCCGTCTGCTTTGTTCATGACACACTATGAACTAGCTGAACAAACAGCAGAGTCATCAATAGATTGGAAACACTTCTTAATGGATCCTAGAGTAGCAGCAGTAATAAATGAGGAACTTGAATTAATAAAGAAAACTAAAGTAGCTATCATGCTTAATACTGTAGATACAAATAAGAATACAGGACAAGCACAACTGCTTAATACATTATTAAACCAAACAAAAGAATCTGATAAGAAAGAAGGACCTGTGTTTATCTATACACAGATACCATTAAACAGCCAAGAACGTGGTGCAGAAAATGTGGTGATTATCGATGAAGATAAATCCAATTAGAATACTAGCAGACAATAATAAGATACGAGGAACGGGTATTGAAGGTGGTAAAGAAATCTTTCCAACAAGTAAAACTTTATTAGATAAGTTAGGATTAACAGGACGACAAAGACAGGAACTAGAAGAGCAACAACAAAAGACAGTTAGTTTTAAAGTTGATCAGTTTAAAGCATTCGCAGATTTAAGAGACTATCAATTAGAAGATGTTGCATATCTCGCTGCAAAGAAACGCATGGCTTGTTTTAATGAACAAAGAACTGGTAAGACTCCGACTGCACTTTCAACTATGGTAATGCATGGGGTTCATAAGTTATTGATTGTAGCCCCAGCATCTACCTTATACACATGGGCACATGAGTGTAAGCACTGGTGGTTTGATGAACCAGCTATAGTTGTAGATGGCACAGCAGCTAAGCGTAAGAAGTTAATTGAAGAATGGAAGACAGGTGCACTTATTATTAGTTATGAGTGTTTAAGAGAAAAACAATCAACAATCAAAGACGAAGATGGAAATTTATTAGGGCTTACAGTAACAGGAGATCTAGAATATATAAGAAAGCATAAAGATATAGAAGGTATAATACTAGATGAAGCACATAGGATAAAGAATCATAAATCAAAACAAGCACTAGCTTTATTTAGTTTAAGTAAGATACCTTATAAGTTAGCATTAACTGGAACACCAGCACCTGGTAAACAACATGAAATATTTAGTATATTACATTGGTTATATCCAGATGTATTTACAGGATACTGGAGGTTTATAGACTATTACTTCACACAATATGAAGAGTATAATGCGAGTGGTAAGTATAAAGTAATAGGTACTTTTCAACCTGGTAAAGCAAAAGAACTGCAAGAGTTCTTAGACGTTATATCGACGCGCCGTCTGCGTTCGTCGGTCATGGCATGGCTACCAGAAAAAGATAGAGAAGTAATTAAACTTCCAATGACTGTCGAACAACAAAAGTATGTATCAGAACTAAATCAATATTTTGAAATCGAAGGGACTGAAGTAGATGCTGTAAATATATTAGCTAAGTTAATAAAGATAAGACAGATTTTATTAGGTCCTAAAGTATTAGGACTTAAAGGTAAGTCACCTAAAGCAGAGTGGATTAAACAATATCTAAATGATTATCCCGAAAAGAGTGTAATAATATTTAGTAACTTCACAGAGTGGTTAAAGTTGTTAGGCGAAGAATTAAATTGTAAAGATTTTATTATAGGTGAGACAACTAAACAAGAGCGTGAAAGAGTTAAGACAGAGTTCCAAGCTGGTAAGATAAAGTTATTACTTATAAATATTAAAGCAGGTAAAGAAGGAATCACATTAGATACAGCTGATACAATTATATTTACAGATAAGTATCCACCTGTTGGAGACATACAACAAGCTGAAGATAGATTTGTTGCAACAACTAAAGAGAAGTTAAATACAGGTCATACAATTATAGATTTAGTTATGGAAGATAGTTATGAAGAACACATCTTAAAGATGTTGGCTAATAATGCTAGTGAAATAGACATAATAAATAATTATATAAAGTATTTGAAAGGAGATAAACATGATAAATAGTTTAGCAATAGTAGGTAGATTAAAATATACTACTGAAGATTATATGATTATTAATCTGAACAATGTGAACAACGAAGAGTGCGAAGTTAAGTGTACAATGAGTGGTGAACTAAGCAATAGAGTGCGTGAGTATTGTTCAGTTAATGATATAATAGGTGTGAAAGGTCATCTGTCAACAGACAATGGTAATGATACATTACATATTGTAACAGAGAAAGTTACCTTTCTAACCAGTAAACAAGTTGAAGGAGGTGAATAGATGGACAAGTTCAGAAAAGCAGCAAGACAAAAATTAAAAGCATCTATAATGATTGAAGGTTTGCAAGGTTCTGGTAAGTCAGGCTTAGCATTATTACTTGCTAAAGCATTAACAGATGATTGGGATAAGATCTATGCAATAGATACTGAAAACAAATCATTAGATTTATTCCAAGGTATCAAGTCTAATACTGGTGAAGTCTTCGGTGAATTCAATAAAGTTGATTTAACTGTAGAAGATGGCTATGCTCCAAGTAATTACTTATCATTAAGAGATGCTGCAATTAAAGCTGGTGCTGATGTAGTTATTATGGATTCTATATCTCATATGTGGAATCGTAAAGGTGGACTACTAGACTTAGTAGCTGAAGCACAATCACAAGGACTAGATAACTATAGAAGTTGGGGAACTGACAGAAATAGAAAAGAAAAAGAATATCTAAATGATATTGTCCGTAGTGCTGATGCCCACATTATAACTACAGTTCGTATTAAAGAAAAGTTTGGTATGGAATTTGATGAGACTAAAGGTAAGAATAAAGTTGTATCTTTAGGTGAACAACAAATCCAACAAGACGGACTTAAATATGAACCAGACTTAGTCTTGCGTATGGTAAGCCCAGGTAACATGGACGGTACAAACCCAGTAGTTGAAGTAATTAAATCTCGTTATGCTATTATGCGTACTGGTGAAGAGTATGAAATAACTAAAGAACTATTAACTTCATTAAGAAATTATCTTGAAGAAGGGTTAGATCCTGAAGTTATATTTAAACAACAAAGAGATGATTTAATTGAATCAATTAAAAACTATTGTACTACACCAGCTAGAAAGTCTGTGTGGAAAACATTAAAAGACTCTAGTGGTTATACTGGAAAACTAGAAGATATGCCTATAACTTTAATGAAAGAGTTATATATAAAATTGACTTCAGATTAGGAGGATACAATGGAAGAAGTTAAAGTATTAAACACAATGGACCCATCTGAATTAAACTTAAGTGAAGACAAGATGGACATTGAAGAAATAGATTACAGTGCATTAACTAAAGAAGAGTTAATAAGTAATCTAGAAATGAAAGATAGTGCTATTAAAAACTATCATAATAAAATTGAAGATATGGAAGTAAACCAAAAAGGTGAACTTGAAAATATGCAAAATTATTATAAGACAAAGATTAGTCAATTAAATAATATCATAGGATATTATGAAAGAAAGTTTAAACTAATCAAAGATATATTAAATATAGAACAAGGTGGTGAAAAGAAACATGATTAACTTTGATTCGTTACCAAAGGATAAACCTGCTAATAACAGTGTTGAACCAGGTAGATATACAGCTGTTATCTTCGACGCAAAGATGATGACAAGTAAAACAACTAATAATGAATATCTAAATGTATCATTCAAAATAGATTCAGGTGGATTTGTTAATGAAAACTATTTTGATAGTGATAAACAATTTATATTATGGAAGTTAGGTAACCTTCTTAAAGCATGTAATGTAAAACTAGAAGGTGAAGGGACTCTTAAAGACATTGCCAAAGTTATTAAAGGAAAGAAAGTTGTCATTGATGTAGCTGTTAATGATAGAGGTTATGGTACATTAGATTATTCTAATGACAACGAAGGTATCTATAGTATTGACTCTAAAGCAGAAGTTGCTGAAGAAGTTAAAGAAATAGTACCTAATGAAGCAGTGGCTGAAGCTATCGAAACTGATCCTTATGCTGACTTTTAATGTCTAGTTTCTTTGAGTATTACTTTAAAGAATATGATTTCAGTAAGCGGGAAACAGCAGTATGTTGCCCGTTCCCGCACCATACTGAATCAGGCATGGAGTACATGGAAACTAGACCAAGTGCTCACATTAATATTGATAAAGGATTGTTTCATTGTAAGGTCTGTGATAAAGGACTATCTGAAGTATCCTTTATTGCAGAGCTATACAAATGTAGTTATGAGTCGGCTGTTAAGATTAGTAAATTATTCCAGACACGAGAAGATATATTTACTTGGCGAGAATTAAAATTAACTGAAGACATTAAACAACTATGTAAAAGTTTAGGTATATCTGAAGAGGTCATGCAAGAATTAGATATTCGAACAGAGCTCGGAGATGAGATAGCTTTTCCAGTTGTTATGTATAATAAGGTTGTAGATGTAAGAAGTTATCGTCCAAACGATAGAGCGAATAAAATAAAAAGCAGAGCAGGTACAACAACAGGTCTTATTATTCCTTATGATATATGGATAGACTCACCTAAAGATAAATGGACAATACTGTGTGCTGGTGAAAAAGATATGGCAGTCGCAAGATCCAATGGATTAAATGCAATAACATTAACAGGTGGAGAAAAAGCATTGCCTAAATTGTTATCTACATTTAAAGACCGAAAGGTTGCAATATGTTATGACAATGATGAAGCAGGTATAGACGGTGCTAAAGCATTAGCATCTTATCTAATTAATACTGTTAAGGAAGTAAAAGTAGTAACTGCGTTCCATGAAATATGCAAGGAACATGGCGAAGACATCACAGATTTTTTTACAAAGTATAAAAAGACAAAGGCTGACTTATGTGATTATATAAATAAAACTCCTGCTTTTACGTTAGATGAAGCAAGAGAAGAAGAATTAAAAAGAAAACCATTGATTAGTTTACTTGAAGCGTCAAAGCCTCAGTATGTAAATAGAATAGTACAATCGAATATACAAGTAGTTGCTACGTTTGAGAAGGCAATGCCTGTACCTACAACTATATATGCTAAGAAGGTAAATGATACAGGTTCAAGCAAACTTAATTTAATGCATGTTGGCGAAGAAAGAACATGGGAGTTAACTGAAAACAACTGTCAAGATGTGCTTAAACTTATAGATAATAATTTTAGTGAAGAACAAATACGAAATAATATTCGTGAGTTATTAAATATAACAAAACAAGAACAAGATGTTATGATAACTAAACCAACCAAAGATACTGTATATGAATGTAGTGTAACTGATTTATTTGAAGTAACAGATAAAGAAGTTGTATCTATGGAGTTCACTGCATATGTATTACGTAAACGATTAGAAAGCGGTAAGAAGTATTTAGTTACATATAAACTTGTTCCGCATCCTTACAAAGGACAACAGCTTACTATGATTATATTAGATGTTGAAGAAGCACAGGATAGTATAACAAACTTTAAAGTAACTGATGAAGCTAAACAATATTTAAAACTATTTAAAACAATACCAGGAACTATACCTGAAAAGATAAACACATTAGTTGAAATGACTAAAGCTTTTATAGGATACGACGGTTACAATAAATTGATTGAAGCAATCGATCTTAGTTTCCACACTGTACTTGAATTTGATTTTGGAATGTTTAAGAATGTACGTGGATATCTAGATACATTAGTCGTAGCTGAATCAAGAGTAGGTAAATCTAGTACAGCCGAAGCCCTACAAAAGCTGTATGGTCTAGGTGCATTCACATCTTTAGCAGGTAATAGTGCTACAATTCCAGGTATCGTTGGAGGTAGTAATAAAGTTAATGGTAGCTATCAGACAAGAGCTGGGTTAATTCCAATGAACCATCGAGGTTTAGTAATCTTTGAAGAACTAGCAAAATGTAATACTAATTTAGTTAAAGAGTTAACTGATATCCGTAGTAGTAACCAGGTAAGAATAGCCAGAGTATCTGGTACACTTACACTACCAGCATTGGTTAGAATGATTACGCTATCTAATGTTAAGAATACTACAAGTAAAGTAAAACCAATTAACTCTTATCCAAATGGTATTGAGGTATTAGTAGAACTAATTGGAACACCAGAAGACATAGCTCGTTATGACTTGATGTTAGTGTTAGGTGATTCAGGTTCCGCATACTCAGACCCATTTTGGGAACCAATCAAACCATTTGATGTTGAAGCATATCGTACACGCATTAGATGGATTTGGTCTAGAACTGTTGATCAAGTTATTATAGATAAAGAAATCGGCAGATATATAATGGAGAGATGTAATGAGCTTAATAAAGAATATGATTCGCATATTAAGATTTTTGGTACAGAGGCTTGGAAGAAAGTAGCTAGACTTGCAATAGCAATAGCTGGTTATGTAGTATCCACAGATTCTAGTTATGAAAAGATAATTGTAACTAAAGAATGTGTTGATGCAGCCATTGAATATATGTTAAGTATCTATGATAATTCAACATTTAAACTAAAAGAATATGTAGAAGCAGAACGAAAACTAAGTACCATTGATGATGATGGCATTAAATTATTACAAGATCTATATAATCAAAATCCAAGTATGTTATTACAATTAGTTAAAACAACAAGTACTAACAGACAAAACTTAATTGCAGCAACTGGATTAGATTCAGATGGATATAATAAGATAATGCAACGATTAACACAAGGTATGTTTATTGTTTATGAAGGATACGATATTTGTCCAACACAAAGATTTAGATTAGGTATGGAAAAGATAAATCGTGCAGGACATATACATAGGGTAGGTGAAGAAGATGCGTAAGATAACGAAAACAAATTTCAAAGTAATTGAAAGTATGGCTGAGTTGTTACAAGCTATAAAAGATTATAAGAAAAGAACTAAGAACAAAGCTTTAATATTTTTTGATACTGAAACAACAGGTCTTAATATTAAATATGATACACCGTTCTTACTTCCGTGGGGTTATCTAGTAGATACAGAGGCGTTTATTTATTGTGTAGATAAAGACGCGTCACCTGAAGTATTCGAACAAACAGCTTGGGCATTATTAGTATTAGCTAGTAATAAGAATGCAGGATTAGTAGGACATAATATTAAATATGATTTACATATGCTTAATAATATAGGACTAGAAATACCTGATAACATACATTATGTTGATACAATGATTTTAATTAGACTTGCACATGATGCTTTGACACCAGAAAATGGTGGACCTCCATTAGGCTTGAAAGAATATGCAACTAAATATATTGACAGAAGCGCAAAGGATCATGAACATATCATTAAATCAGAACGCACTGATATGGCTAAAGAATATAACAAAGTATTGAAATCCAGACTATATAAACAAGACAAAAAATGGACAATAAGTTATCTAGATTCATATTTTAAGGATGTACTAAATAGTATTGATACTTTAGATGATAATGTAAAACCAGTTTATTTAGAATGGTACTCCGATTTACCTGAAGAAATAAGAAATAATATGACAACAGGTAGAGTTGAATCAGATGATATACCGTATTCATTGCTTAATAGACAAAGACTTATTGATTATGCAATGCATGATATAGTCTGGACCATGGAAGTGTATCTACAATGTATGCCTTCTATTGAAGCACGTGATATGTTTGAAGCATTAAAACGTGAAGAAGTTATGATTCCTGCATTAGTTCGAATGGAAGCTTGTGGTTTTCAAATAGACGAAGACTATGTAAGAAAGGTAACTAAAGACTTAGCTGACTATTTAAGACAACAACGAAAAGAACTTTATGATCTAGTTGGTGAAGTTAGCGTAGGACAACATGCAAAAATTAAAGAAATACTAGTAAACAAGTATAATCTGGATGTAGCTGGTACAGGTAAGGAAGACTTGAATCGTACTTATGATGAACTAAAAGCTAAAGATCCAGATGCAGAAGTTGTTAAGTTCATAGGTTTAGTACAAGAACTTAGAACTTTAGAAAAGTGGTATGCAACTTATTTACTTCGATTCGTACGTGAACTAGATTTAGGACACAAACGAATCTATACACAAATCAATCAAGTAGGCACAGTATCTGGTAGAGTTACATCTGACTTTCAACAGTTCCCAAAATATGGTATTGATAAAGCAGATGGCACACCATTATTTCATCCAAGAAGAATGGTGGTTAGATCAGATGGATACAAAGGTATAGCGTATTTAGATTATAGTCAAGTAGAACTACGACTTCAAGCGCTATATACAATATTGGTAGGTAGTCCTGACTTAAATCTATGTCGTGCATATATGCCTTATAAGTGTAAGACTATCATAGATGATGGGAGTATAGGTTGTGACCAATATCAATATCATTATGAAGATTTTGATTATAAGAATCCAGAACATATCAAACATGCGTATGATTGGAAATGGTACTATGATGAAGACTTATCTAAAGAGTGGGTAGCAACAGATGTACACGCAGCAACAACACATGTAGCATTCCCAGATATTGATATGGCATCTGATGAGTTTAAAAAGTTACGTGGTAAAGTTGGAAAGCGTGTTAATTTTGCCAAGAACTATGGTGCACAATTCAATCGTATTAAAGTTATGTTTCCAGATTATGATGATGAAACGATACATAGAATAGATGATGCATATTATACAGCGTTTCCAGGTGTTAAAAAATATCATGAATACTGTTATGAAATGGCTAAGTCTAGTGCGTATGTATCTAATCTATTCGGTGTTAAGTATTATGGATTATCTGGACATAAACTTATTAACTGTTTAGTTCAAGGTTCAGGTGCGTATCTACTTAAAGAAAGAATCAAAGAAGTAGATGAATACATACAAGAACACCATCTAAAAAGTAGAATGCAAATGCAGATACATGATGAAATTAGTTATGAGATTTATCCAGGTGAAGAAGAACACGTATTAGAATTTAAAAAGATAATGCAAAAGTTTGACGGTAGTTATGTTCCTATTATTGCAGATTTAGAATTTACAACTACTAGTTGGGCGGACAAAGAGGAGTGTGATAGCGTATGAGTAAACCTTTAAAATTTAATTCACGATACGTCTTAGCACTAGACCCCAGTGGCTCTTATAAAGAAGGATTAGGAACGACAGGCTGGTGCTTATTAGATTTGAAATCAATGAAAATAGTAAAGTTTGGATATATTAGTGCAGCTAGTTATAGTGCGCAGTTTCCATATTGGGACGCGCATATAAGTTTAATTGATTCATTAGCTGGGTTTCATCCAGATATAGTAATAGAGGATTATCTATTATATGGTGAACGCGCTGATGCACAAATAAACTCTAGACTAGAGACACCACAATTATTAGGCATCATTAAATATGAAACATATAAACGTGGTTTATTTGTTTACATACAAACTGCACTACAAGTTAAGATAAGATGGAGTGACGAGATACTAGTTAGAAAAGGTATAATACGTGAAGAACATGGCTCGTATTATATCGGTACAACTAGATTATCTAGCCACGTTAAAGATGCAATAAGACATGCATATCATTATGCAACATATAACAGTAACTATAAAGGAGGATACGATGAATAGTTTAACTGAAGAAAATCTTATAATAGAACAGGGAGTTTTAGATGTAGCTGTAGATAACATTCAAAGTTTATCACATGAGGAATATGCACTAAAGAGGAAGGATTTCTTTGGTGCAAGTGATTCATCTATAATACTTGGTGTTAATTTATATAAAGATATTAACACATTATTAGATGAGAAAAATGCAAAATATCTGACAGAAGATGAAAAAGCTGTTGGAGAAAAGGCAATAGTTAGAAAGGGGTATGACTTAGAACCTGTAATATTAAGTAAAGCTGAAGCAGAATTAACTAATCTAGGATTTATAGGACACTTAATTAAACCAGTTAATATGTATAAGTTTAAAGAAGTGGACGGCATGAGTGTTAATTATGATGGTGTATTTATTACAGAGGATAAGTTAATACCTGTTGAAGCTAAACTGGTTAGTAAGTATGGAGAAAAACATTATAACAAAACCATCACTATAGCAGATGCTAAAACAGTTAACAT
>Ga0310696_10000423_pt1 | contig 68106 bp, 102 predicted proteins | sample AusTroGonzalo_MG_4_FD_203885 | JGI IMG/M metagenome (GOLD analysis project Ga0310696, IMG submission 203885) | Bovine rumen microbial communities from tropical cattle in Woodstock, Queensland, Australia - Gonzalo_02 (v2) (version 2) | ecosystem: Host-associated > Mammals > Digestive system >...
TGAGCGTGTACACGCCACAGGGGAGGTATGGATAGGGGAATGCGCCTGCTTCCGGCTGCGCTCTGATCTGCCTGTCTTCAAGCCCGCTCGTCATGTTGTACTGCGGGATTGTGCCGCAGAACGTGTAGTAGAACCGCCAGTAGCCGGTCTCCACATGCACCGTCAGCTCTGTCGCTGCCTGCATCGTCAGCACGTAGGCCATGTGGCTGGGCTTGTGTGAACCGATGTACTTCCTCAGCGATTCCATGTTCACTTCTTCGTCGCCGTCTCCGCCCGTGATGACGATTCCGAACGTGTAGTCAGCAATGCCCTCTATCACGTTGACGGTTCTCCCCGTCACCGTTTCGAGGAACCGTTCGAGCCTGTACGGGGATAGCGGGTGCGGCAGCTCTCGCATCTGCACCACCGCCTGCCTGCGCTGCTCTGTCGTGCTTCCGGCTTGCGGTGTGATGCCGTATCGCTTCTCCCACAATTCCAGCATCCACGTCGCCGTTTCTGGGAACAGCTCCGTTTGCAGCGAGATAACCAGATCCCAAAACGTGTCCCACTCCCGGCCCATCGCCTCAAACGTCCACAGCCCGACGTAGCTGTTATCGTAGACCGGCGTTACCCTGTCCACCATCCGCTGTCCGGCTTCGCTTTGGAGGATGTCTTCTCTCAGGGTATCGCTCATGTGATGCTCGCCTCCACCGTCAGATTGATGGTGCCCGCAACCGGGTATTCGTCGAGGCTCACCTCAATGTTTTCGTTGCTTCCGTCGACCAGCAGGTTCTCATAGTCCACCACGCCGGTTGTCTTCGACAACGCTGCGCCAACCTTCGTCCACCTCAGCACTCCGTCCGCCATCGCTTCCTCGAACACCGGGGCGAGATTCGCCTTGAATGCCGCGACGATGTCCTCTACCGCCACGTCTACCTCTTTCACGATGTCCGCCGTGATCGTCAGGCTCATCACGCTCGCCGTCACCACCGTCAGCGTCGCTCCGATGGGTGCGAGGCGGCTCTGCCTGTCATCCGGGCTGATGATGTAGTTGTACACATTCGTCAGGATGGTGGATGTCGCCGGTGCGCCGTTCCTGTCCATGATGATGAGCTTCACGGTTCCGGGGCCGTCCCATTCCGGCACGACTATCGCGGTGCCAACTCCGTTGATTTCCAACGCCCACCGCCGGTAGTCCGCGTCGCATCCGACGAAAGAGCTGTCATTGTCCCGCTCTCTCTCCATGATGCGCTCCCTGAATGTATCGTCATCCTCTTCGTCGGTGCCGCCCACCGCCGCCAGCTCGTTCGTCACGCTCTCGATGTCTTCCAGCGGGTCAACCATCAGCGAGATGCTATCCGCCGACACGTTTCCGGCGACGCCCGCCTGCGTACACCGCACCGCGACCTCGCCTGCTCCGTTTTCGTCCAGCACCAAGTCTTCCAGCGTCGCAAACTCGATGTTTTCCGAGATGGACGTCGCTGCCGTCGCAAACAAAAAACCGGCTTCAATCAGCGTTCCGGCGGTGCCCGTGATCTTCACCGTCGCCTCCGCGTATGTCGCCGCTTTGCGTGTCAGGCCTACTGCCTCTCCGAGCTTGTCCAGGAACTCGCCTCCCGACCATTCCGGGAAAAAGAACTGCACGATCTGGTTGAGCACCTCCATCGCGTCCGCCTTTTCCATTGCCGTCGGCATCGTGAAGTCATAGGCGAATCCGCCCTCCGTTTTGTCTACGTTGTCGGGAATTACATCCAGCATCCTGTCGTGTATGGTCTCCACGTCCATATCGTTCAGAACTGCCGGGGGAGTATACGTCGTTGCGGTCTCCACGTCTCACACCTCCTATCCGCTCACCACGTTCATGTTCACGTCGAATGCGTCCCAATTCCGGGGCTTGATGATGAACGTGATTCCGAGTTCGTCTGCGCTCCAATCGTAATCGAATCCGTAAACCCTCTCCGTGCATGGGTGCTCCAACAGGGCCTCCGTGATCGTCCTTTCAAACGCAGACTGTATGGCTTTCCGCGACGGTTTCTGCATCGCCCCTTCCGCGTCTACGCCTGTATCGTCGTAGTATGCGTCGCAGGCCCATCGCTGTGTTTTCAGCATTTTCAGGCACCACAGGATGTAGTTGTCCCTGCCGTCCACCATGATGACGCGGTTCGCGCCGTCCCGAACGAAATCGCCGGTGTCGTAGTCGAACAGCGGGCCGGATTTGAGTGCCTGTTCATCCTCCGCCTCTTCGTACCATGCAGCCGGCACGTCGAAGGTCGGGAAAAGCTGATTCGCCATTCTGCCTCACCTCACAATACGCTCGACGCTTCGACCAGCACGTCGATTACCACCGCGTCGTTTTGTACCCACGCCACCAGCACCCTGTCGCCCTTCTTCAACGCTTCGTGGATGCCTACACTGTGGGAGTGGCTTCCGTGATCTCCGACCGACGCGCTGGATGTCGATGAACTGTGGCTTTTCAGGTGGCGGCAAACCTGATAATCGCCCTTTGGAATCGCTACCGGGAACGTGTTCGTCAGCAGCGAGCCGTTCTTCTGAATCTCACCGAAATCCAGCACGAGGTCTTTCGGGACCTGCTTGTTGGCCAGATTCTGCATCACGCCCGCCAAACGGCTGATTCCCGGCGAGTTGTCGCCCTTGCTCATCGCGCTTCCACCTCCATCTGCATTGTTCCCGCCGTGGCGTTGTGGCTGATTCCCTTGACGTAGAAGTAATCCTCCACGTTGTCCGTGGCGATGTGTATCACGTCGCCCTTGCGAATCCACGGCGCGTCCGGGGCCTGTACGGTGAACGTCCGCTCAGGCTCGCCCTTTTCCTTGAGCAGTTCCTTTGCTTCCTTCTTCGCGTCCTTCAGCTTCGCGCTGCCGCGAGACTTGACTTCCTGCAAGATGCCGTATTCTGTCTTCCCGTTCAGGGTCGCCTCGACCTTTGGCCTGCCCTTCTTGTCATCCTTGCCGACCACCACCACGCGGGTCACGAGGTCGGTCATGCTGTACCTGTCCTTCGATGCGATCATGTTGGAATCTGCCGTGAAGCTCCACACCTCCGTGTTGGCTCCCTTCTTCACGATGTCGCACTTGCCCTCTCTGGCCCTGATGACGCCCTTCGTGGACGATTCCTTTCCTGCCGCCTCGACGGTCTCCGTCAGCATCGCGCTGATGGTCTTATTCTTGTACACGATTTTCGGGTGCGTGATCGACGGGCCGTTGAATGTCCCCATCGTCACTCCCCACGATTTGAGGATGTCCGAGCAGACGGCTTTCGTCTTCTTTCCCTTCGCGTAATACTTGCTGTCCTTACTCTTTTGCAGGTAGTACAGCATGTCGTAGCAGGTCAGCACGATTTCGTCATCGTGGATTTGGCTGTGCTCCCACACCCAAACCGTTCCCCGGAACGCTTCCTTGCTGCCCTCGCCCGCGTCGTAGTAGATGTACATCTGCGAGCACAGGGAGAGGACGGAAGACAGGCGCCCACCCTCGTATGGGATGTCTCTGAGCGTCAGGTTCGCCCGCATGGAGAGCTCTTTTTCATTCTCTTCCCACGCGATGTTCTCCGCTGCGCCGTCAAGAATAATCTGTGACCCATTCGAGAGCATGGCAACCGCGCTGTAAGTTATCTTCGAGAGGTCTACCTGCGCCATGCTTCCGTCTCCCTTCTTGCTACTTCTTCTTGACAGCCTTTGCGACCGCGCCAACCACCTTTGCGACCGTGACCGCGACCTTCACCGCTTTCTTCGCCGTGTTAATCAGCTTCGTGCTGGGCTTGCTGATGACGAGGCTCTTCTTCGTCGATGTGTTACTGGTGCTGCTTGTCGCCGTCGTTTTCTTCGAGGATTTGCTCTTGCTGCTCTTCTTCTTTTTCTTCTTCGACTTCTTCTTCTTTTTCTTCTTTCCGCTGCTGCCCGTGTCTTCCGGCTCATCATCATCCGATTCGACAGCAGGCGGGGCCGGTACGGTTTCCACGTACAGCTCCCTCCGCTGCGTCAGGTTCAGCGTGTACGATACGTTGTCCACGCCGTAGTGCTCGAATACGAAACTCTCGATGAACACATCCGCGTTGATCGTCGTTTCCGTCACCAGCAGCGTCAGCGTCTCGCCGTTCGCCTCCCACGTGTTCAGCAGCTCGACGATTCGGTTCGGTTCCTGCCAGTCGAACACGAAAGACACATCCTTCATGCTCGCGCCGGGGAACACGCCGTTCCACGACACGCCGGTGAGCGCGGTTCCTCTCGGTATCTTCGCTTCGCCCAGCTTGATGATCTGGAAAGACAGGGGCAGCGCCCCTGTCTTCACGTTGATTCGGTCTGGCAAGAGCGGGAAACGCAGGCATTCCCCACTCGACTTCGCCGTCAGGTAGATGTCCATCCGTTTCCCTCCCCTTAGACCATGTTCGATACAATGTCTTCCAGTTGGTCGGCAATCGCGCCGCCGAACAGCTCCGCGAGTTCTCTCTGCTTCTCTTTGAGCTTGTCCAGTATATCGTCTGCGCTGCTGCCGCCCTCGATCTGGAAGGTCGGATTGGCTTCCACGGAAATCGTGAACGTGTTTCCGCCTCCGCCGGTGTTGCCTCCGCCTCCACCTACCGGGGCAGGTTTCGGGGTCGGCGTGTCATCGTCCAAGAACGCCGCGTCCGGCAGACCTTCGAGCACGTTCCCGTAAGGCTCCATGATGCCGCCCTCTGCAAACTCCGCGACGCCCAGCATCTCGCCTGCCTGCAACCACAGGTCGATGCCCCTGTTCCGGCGCTTCGACCCCAGCGGGATGATCGCTTCCGGGCCATCCTCAGCTACCCACGACAGGAATGCTCCGTCGAAGATGCCGCCGTTCGCGCTCTTACCTGCGTTGTTGTAGGTGTTGTTATAGGTGTTATTGATGGTATTGTTCGTTACTGTCGTTGTTGCCGTCGTTCCATCGAGATTCTGCAGTGCTGCTTTGAGCGAATCCACGCTTGTCTTCGCTCCACTCGCCTTGCCTGTCAACGCCATAAACGCCGTCTGAGCTGCGTCGAGCGAGAACGAGGAGAGGTCTGCGTTTTTGAGCTGGTCAATCGCATCGCCGATCTCGTTCAGGCTTCCGATGTCCTGCCCGCCGATGGCTTCAAGCGCGGTATTGATTGCTTCGAGCGTAGCCTTGCCATCTGCGGAGGCTGCGTAGGCTTGCTGCTCTTCTGCGCTCATGTTCCCGTACTGTACAGCCGTCTCACGTACCTGCTCCTGAACCTGCTGCATCACTTCCGCTTTCGCTGCGATGTCCGCGATGTCAACCGCCTGCGTTTTATCGCTTTCGTCGATGTAGTCGGTCTGCGCGTTCAGTTCATTCAGCGCCAGCACAGCATCATTGAACAGTTGCCTGCCCGCTTCGTCGAGCGTCGCGTAGCTCTGCGCCAGCTCTTCGAGGCTGTACCCGGCGAGGTCTGTACCGTTAAACATCTGCCCTTCCATGAGCGCCTTTTCATTTTGGTACAGCTTCACGAGGCTTTCGTTTTCGGTTGCAGCCTTCCCTTGCGCCGCTTCCTTTTCGCTGCGATACCACGCTTCGTTATCAATCCAGTTCTGCGCGTCGATTTTTCCGTTCGTCGTTTCGAGCCATCCGAATTGTGGCGCGGTTTCTGCCCCTGTGATCTCTTTATACTTGTCTTGCAGGCCCCAAATTCCCGGCTTATAGGTTTCCTGTTCCCACAGGTCGTAGGCATCGGAAGTAATCTCGCCTCTTCTTTCGCGAGCTTCCATGTTGTCGCGCTCTTGGTTGAGTTTCTGCCTGTCGAGTTCGAGGTCTCCGAGAGCTTTGACTATGTCTCCAAAGTGAGTTTCCCGCTCTTCCGCTGCTCTTGCCGCCGCTTCGTATTGGCTGCGAGCGGTCATCGCTTCATCCTTCCGGGAGCGCTCTTCTTCGACCTCGCCCTGCAGTTTAAGCAGGTCTACGTCTGCCTTTTTCTGCAAATAGGCTTTCGCTTCGTCCTCAGTCCATTTCCCGGTTTCAAGGTCTTCCGCCGTGAACGCGCCTCCGCTGAGTTCAGCCAGATGTTCGTACAGTTGTTTGAGCTGTTCGTTGTACGCTTCGAGGTCTGCCGTTTTCAGGCCCTCTGCCGAGAATTGGAAGTCCAGCACGACGTTCGTGTCGCTGATCTGCTGCATCAATCCGGCGATCTTTTCCAGCTCCGCAACTGTGAGGCCTGCGTCGTTGAGGTCTGCGTTGATCTCCGCCCGCTTGTCTTCAAGCCCGTCGTACTCTTCCTTGATGTTTCCGAGCTGTTCTTCCGTCAAGCTTTGCCCGCTCAGCATCAGCGTGATGGCGGCTTGCTGATCTTGGAGTTCCGAGTATTCCGCCGTCATCTCTGCGAGCTGTTGCTCTGTCAGTCCGCCCTTCGCCATCTCTATGTCGAGTTCTGCCTTGCGGTCTTGAATCTGCTGTAAGGTTGTTTTGTACTGCTCAACCTCTTCCGGGGTGAGAGACGAGCCTGCCAGCACGAGTTCGATCTCCGCTTCGCGGGACTGGATGCCCTCCAGCTCTTCCATGTAGTTGTCGATGGTCTCATCGTCCAGTTCAGTGCTTGCCATGACGGTTCTGATCTCTGCCCTGAGCGTTCCGATGTCGGAAAGTTTCTGCTGGATAGACTGGATTCCGAGCATCGTGAAGCCATACCCTTCCAGCTCTGTGATGATTTTGAGCCTGCCGGTCTTTGTCTTAACTTCCTTTTCGAGATCGCAGGCTTCCTTGAATTCTTCCGGGTCTACTCCGAGCTTCAGGAGCGCCTCAGTCAACGCGCCGTATGCCGTATCAACCTCTTCCTTGAGGCCTGTGAGCTGCGTGAATTGATCTTCCGTCAATCCAGAACGCCTCAACGCTTCCGTGTATGCTCCACTTGCGGTATCGACTTCCGATTTCAGTCCGGTCAATTCCTTGAACTGGTCTTCCGTCAGGCCGACGCGCCGCAGTGCTTCCTTGAACTCTCCGCTTTCGGTTCCTACTTCTTCGCCGAGCGCAACCAGATCCTTGAACTGGTCTTCCGTAAGGCCCGTGCGTTTCAATGCTTCCGTAAATGCTCCGCTTGCCGAGCTTACCTCTTCCGCGAGTTCGGTGATTTCGAGGAAATCGTCGTAGCTCAGGCCAAACTTCGCCAGTGTCTCCATCAACACGCCGGTCTTCGTATCCACGGCTGCTGCGAGGTCGGTGATGAGCTGCACGTCTTCTTCATTGTCGATTCCGAATTTCAGCAGCGTCGCAGAGATTACGAGTTTCGGGTCTTCCAGCGCGGACAGTTCTTCAAACAGCCCTCGGATTTTGTTCGCGTCGGCGGTCAGCGCGTCGAGCTTGCCCTGAATCTCTGCCCGCGTCTCTTCCGTCGCGCCTGCCAAATCCGCTTTGAGCTGCTGAATTGTGTTCGCGTTCGCCTGCTGTGGATTGGAAATCTTGATCTTGACTTCCTTGATCTCTTCGATGGTGCTCATCGCGTCGTTCACAGCTCTGGCACTCTCTCTGTATTGCTGCGCTGCCTTTTCGCCTGCGTCCGCGAAGTGGAGCAGTTCCTGTTCTTGCTGCTGTTGTGCTCTGTTGTAAGCGATCACGCCGATGGTAACCGCTGCCAATGCTGCCGCTGCAACCCAGCCCCATACCGGGATGGCTGCGATAGCTGCTTTCAACCCTCCGAGCATCGACGCGGCGCTTCCTGCGCTTCCTGCCGCCGACGCAGCCGAAGCGCCTACTGCTCCGAGGCTGGACGTCGCCGCCGGTGCCGCCTTTGCCACTCCGCTAAAGGCGATCTTTACCATGCTGATGTCCTTCGCAAGGCTCAGGGCCGTGCCGCCTGCGCTGATTCCGAGGTAGCCGAGCAGCCCGGTTTTCAGGAATCCGGGCATCTCCCCAAAAAGCCCTTTCAGGTCGAATGCCTCCATGAACGCGGTGACAAATTCCTTCGCGGCCTCCGCGCCTGCTTTCGCAATGCCGGTGATGTTCAGGCCATCGAAGTCGATGTCTTCGCCTTTCAGCGCCGCAAAGATGCCGGTGATGATTCCGTGGTACAGCTCTCCGAGGCTCTTTCCCATCTTTCCGACGGCGTTGAGGATGGCCTGCTGCCCGCCTCCGTCCCACCATTTCTGGAAGGGTTCGGCGATGATCTTGTCCCATGCAACGAAAAACTTACCGGCGAATCCTTCCGCGTTTTGGAAGTCCGAGCTATCGAATACTCCGCTGATGAACTTTTTAAGTTGCTTCGCCTTTTCGAGGCCGGTTTTCAGCATCCCTTCGAGCTTCGCGGTGACTTCCGGGATTTTGGCAGTAACCCACTGGACGGCGCTCCGCAGGTACGGGTTCAGCTCTTTCATCAGGCTGATCTTCATGCCGTCCACCGCGCTCTGCAGTAGCGTCAGGTCGCCTTCAAGGTTGTCGAGCTGGATTTCCGCCATTTCCTGTGCTGCGCCTTTGGAGTTGTAGATGGATTCGCTCAGTTCGTCGAACTTGTCGATGCCCTGATCGAGCACGGCCAGCCACGCCGTGGATGCGTTCTTCCCGAACAGGTCATCCGCCAGCGCGAGCCGTTCCTGATTGCCGAGCTTCCCGAATGCGACGGTGAGTTCGGACATGATCGTCCGCATGTCCTTCATGTTGCCCTTGCCGTCATCGAAGGAAATGCCGAGTTTCTGCATGGCCTTCGCTGCCTCCGCCGTCGGGCTTGCCATGCGGAGCAGGGCAGTCCTCAGCGCGGTGCCTGCGCTGCTGCCCTTGACGCCTGCGTTCGCCATCATGCCGGTCAGCGTGGCGACGTCTTCAATCTGCATCCCGAATGCTTTCGCTGCCGGGGCCGCATATTTCAGCGTCTCGCCCATCATGCTGATGGTGGTGTTCGTGCTGGTAGCGGTTCGTGCGAACACGTCCGCTGCGCGGGTCGCCTCTGACGCGCTCATGCCCATCGCCGTCATCACGTCCGAGACGATGTCCGCCGACGTTCCGAGGTCGGTGTTGCCCGCCGCCGCGAGCTGCAACAGGCCGGGCATGGCCTCGATGATCTCATTGGTCTCCCAGCCGGCCATTGCGAGGTACTGCATTCCCTCCGACGCCTGCGTTGCGGTGAACTTCGTCGTAGCGCCAAGCTCTTCCGCTGTCGCGGTCAGGCGCTGGAATTCCTCTTCCGTCGCGCCGGACAGCGCCTTGACATTGCTCATCCCTGCGCTGAATTCCTTGAACGTGCTGATGAAGCTGCCTGCGCCGAGACTGATTCCCGCCATCGACAGCGTCATCACAATCGGGCTGGTAATCAAGTCCTTTATCTTTCGGAATGGGGCCGTCACCATGTCCGTCATCTTCACCGCGACGCGCCATGCCTTTTGCGTCAGCCCCTTCACGGTATTTGCGATGTTACGCAGAGCGGGAGAAGCCTTGTCCAGTGCCTCCATGATGAGCTGCAGCTTTTCCTTGAAAGCCTGCCGCAAGGTTCTCTCGCTCTTCTCGACCCTCTGCGTGAATTGGTCTACGTTGTTGGATGCCTGCGTGAACGCGCTGCCGGATTCATGTCCGGCCTGCTGCGCCGCGTCTCCAACATCCTCGTATGCGTCCGCCGCCTCGCCGACGGAATCTTCGAGCTCTTCCGCTGCCTGTCCCGCTTCCTGCGCTGCCGCTTCGCCCTCCGAACCGGCTGTATTGGCTGCGTTTCCCACGTCCGTGAAAGCCTGCGCCGCCCTGTCTGCGGCAGTGTCTATCTGCCCGATGGCCGACGCCGCCCTGCCAGCTCCGCTTGCCGCTTGATCGAACACGCCCTGCGCCGCAGCTCGGTCTTTCTGGAACGCGCTGTAGATTTTATTCAGCATGCTTTCAAGCTGCTGCAATTCTCCCATATTGGCGTTGCTCGTAACATCAATCGGGATTTCAATGCGGAAATCCGACACGCTTTATCGCCTCCTTGAACGCTGCGCCGCCTGCGCTGCTCTTTGTCTCTCGCGGGCAGCGGCAATCTGCTCCGCCTCCGCTTCTATCTGGACTTCCATTGATTTCAGCAGAAACGTGCGGATGAAGCGCGGCTTACCCATCACTTCGTCCGGGGGCATCCCCGTTTTCTGGAAGATGTAATGGAGCAGCCGCGCTTTCCCGCCAGCGAGTATCAGTTTTTTACGGTCTCTTCGTAATCGTCATCGTCATCGTAGCCGCTCAGCCGCTCGATGCGCTCCACGATGGCCTGCTTCTTCCCGGCGTAGGGAATCAGCTTGTCCACCATGTCGGTGCCCGTCACGGCGTTCACCGCCGCCCACAGGCGCTTGTTGTCCCACAGCTTCGCCTTGTCTTCGTCCACCGTCGCGGTGTAGATCAGGTCGCTGTGGTAGCCGGTGGTGTTCGTGCTCTCAGGGAGCCTCATGCCGCCCAGCCTGCGATTCTTGCTGTACTTCGTGTTCCGCTCCCTGCACTTGTCCCATTCCTTCTCGCTCAGGGGCCGCACCCGGAAGTTGAACGTGGTTTTGCCGAACAGCACCGTGATGGTCTCCACCCTGTCATCGTGCTGCCGCTGGTCGGTGAGTGCTTTCAGGATTTCGTCTTCGTTGAACAGCAGTTCTTCCTTGATTTCCTGCTCCGTGACCGGGGTGCCATCCTCATGAAATTCCGTGTTCTTAGCCATCCTCTTGTACCATCCTTTCAGAATTGTGTGTTAAACGCGATTAAACGCCCACAGGACGGCTTTGGCTCCGTCCCGTGGGTGTTTGCTTTGGTGAAGCCCGAACCGGCTCAGAGGCCGAATCAGGTGTTCCTCAGCAGGGCCTGCAGCTCCGGCGGCTTGTTGACGATGAAGCTCCACGGCCTCTTGTACAGCTCGCCGACCTGCATGTTCTGGATGTCGATGTTCCCGTCCGGCACGCAGTCGCGGTACACGACCTGCTCTTCGCTGCCGTCGTAGGGGCTGCGCATCATGCCGCGGAACGTCCACACGGGCATCCTGTGCTGGCTCAGGCCCTCCATGAACTCCTGGAAGAACTTGCTGTCTTCCACGATGATCTCGCTGAACGTCAGCGTCACGCGGTAGCTGGTCATCGCGCCGTGTTCCTGCGCGTCGCCCAGCGGCTGGAACGTCGCGTTGGTGATGGCGACCTGAGACTGGAAATTCTCCGTCGAGACGAGCATGGTGCCGTCTTCGCTGTACAGAGCGCCGTCTTTGCCCGACATAACCTTGCGGATGTCGGAGACCGGGGAAGTGTTAAGTACGCTCATTGGTCTTTACTCCTTTCTGCCTTAGTCCTCCGAGAAGTGGAAGCGGTACACGAGGTACACCTTCTCGATGCTGTCGAGGTCGAGGATGTTCAGGATGAACCACGCGCTATCGCCCTTCGCCGGGTTGCTCGTGTCCTCAACACAGGAGCCGCTCTGCAGCTTGCCCTCCGCGATCATCGCGTTGATGACGCCGTTGGCGATGGCGATGAAGGTCGCCCGACCATTCGCGTCATTGTTGACGGCGCCGATGATGTTCTCCGCGCTGCTGTTGATGCGGGTGATCAGCTCGAAGCGGGTCTTCGTCCGCCTGATCTTCTTCCAGCCGGCATCCTGATTCGTGCTCAGGGTGACGAGGGTGTTGATGCCCTGCTCCACCCATACCGCGCCGGAGCTGGCGACGGTAAACACGATGCAGCCGCTCTGCAGCGCGTTCACGACCTGCGTGTTGGTCAGCGGGCCGACAACCTCCGTCGCGCCGGGCATGACCTTGTGGGTCACGCTGTCGTTGCAGGGCAGGTACGCGATGTAGCCCGCCAGCACCGCCGCCGCGTTGAAGCCCTCGTACACGTCATCGCCGACCTTGAAGCCGTTCAGGCAGTACACGACGTTCTCGCTGTTCATGCCCGCCGCCGCCGCTTTCCGGGTATCGAAGGACACGGAGGTGAGCTGTCCGATGACCGCGATACCCATCAGGCCCGCGTCATTGGCGCGGCTGATAAAGGCTTTCAGCAGCGCGTGGATGGCGACGTCATTCGTGTCGATGCAGATGGTGTTCCACGTGGAGGCTTCCAGCACCACGAAAGCCGCATCGTAGTCGGTGCTGGTGATCGTGGGGGAAACGCCCGCCGTGGTGAAGGTGGCCTGCGCCACCGCAGCCATCAGGCCGTTGCCAGTCGCAACCTTCGTCGCGGTGACTACCGCTGCTTCGCTGCTGTTGATGGCCGCGACCAGCGCATCGACCTCGCCCGCGCTGCCCTTCGCAAACGTCACCTTGCACAGCTCCGTGGTGCCGCTGTAGATGATGCATTCGCGCTCCGTGCTCACGCTCAGGCTGTCCTTGATGGTGACGCTCAGGTCGCGGGTTCCGGCGTACTTCGCCGTCAGCGTCACGACGTTGGCGGGGGTGCTGGCGGTGTCCTGCAGCGTGATCGCCGCTTTGGTGCCGCCGGTGCCGACGCGCACGGCCTTGATCTGGGATGCGCCGCCGAGGAAAATCTTGTTCAGGATGGCGACGTTGCTGTTGCTGCCGGAATCGTCGCCGAACGCCGCCGGGATGTCAGCCGGGGAATCCAGCGTCACGATCTCGCCCAGCGGACCCCAGTTCGCCTGAAACGCCACAGCGACAATGCCGTTGGACGCGCCAGAGATGTCCACTCCGCCGCCGTTTTCCTGCCGGAAATAGATGCCCGGACGGACTTTGGTTTCGCCTGCGGTGAATCTTCCGCTCATGTTAGTTTACCTTCCTTTCCGCAAATTCCTTGATGATCTTCTTCGCTACCGCGAGGGTGCAACGCTTGATACCGTTGTACTCAAACGCCGCCGTAGCGATGTCCACGCTGTAGCCGAACAGGGCCGGAGCGTTCGCAGCGATTTCCGCCACGTCGTATTCCTCTTCCTGCACGACAGGGGCCTCGACTTTCTTCTCAGCCATCGTTTTCACTCCCTTCTAATCCTCGCCACCCGGTTTCTTGTCTTCGCCGGGTGTCGGGTACTCATACTTGTACCCCTGACTGGTGCCTCCGCCCACGTCCGCCTCGATCTCTGCCTCGAAAACCTCTCTCGGAGGGTTGACAGGGTATGCCTTGTTCAGCACGTCGCCCGTCCACTTGTTCCTGAGGTGCGATTCCGGCTGCAGCAGCCCGAAATATCCCGTGGCCTTGATCTGGCCCGTGGTGATGTAGTTCATGTGCGGCTGGACGGTGAAGGTTTTCAGGAACAGCGGCGATGTGTCTTCCAGCGTGATATGTCCTATCAGCGCGTGGGCCGTGTTGAGCTGGACGAGGTTGTAAAGCCTGTCCGCCGCGTTCCTGCAATACACATGGCACTCCACGGCAATGTTCATCCATGTGTAGGCGAAGTGCTGCCGTTCCTTTCCCTGCGCTGTCAGCCGCCAGTAGATCGCGGGCTTTTTCCTTGTCGGTACGAGCCATCCGTCTATGGTGTCTTCGCCTATGACAACCGCGTTCGGCAGCACTTCCTTCGTCCATGCGTTGAGGCCCTTGATCGGGTCGGGGTACATCGTGTACTGGCATGGACACGCCGTTACGTCGAACAGGACGGTTACGCCGACTGTGCGTACCGTTTCTTCCTGTTGCTTCTTTATCTCGAATGCGTCCGATCTCACCCACGCGAAGCAGTATGCGAAATCGTCCGCCTGTGCAAAGGTGGCATGGAGGAGTTCGCGCAGTCTGGCCTCGATGTCTTCCGGCTCTGCGCCAACCTGTGTATCGCACCAAACATTGACCGTCAGCACTCCGCTCGTATTCCTCGCCGGATTCTCCACCATGTCAAGCGTGTAATCGATACGCGGGTACTGGATTTCACTCTGCCACCTCGCGTTCTCTGCCGACGCTGGGCGCTGGTAAAAGACTGCCGCTCCGCCGTTGTACGTCGCCGTCAAGGCTATCAGCCTTTCATCGTTTCGCAGGCGGCGATATATCATCTGGTACAGTTCCATGCGCTTTCCTCCGTGTTAGATACTGATGTGCCACGGCTCTTGGTAGATGGCTTCGATCTCTGCCTGCGCTGCGTCGATGATCGGCTGTCGGAACGGTCTCGCTGCCATCTTGCTTGTGCCCTCTTCGAGGTAGTTCGCATAGAAAGCATTGGACATGATTCCGGGCAGGTGCGCGTCGTTCGTCAGCGGTGTGAAGCTGGTATCCCTCAGGTGCCCGCTCCAATTCGCCGGTGGTGCACCGGGTGCGGATGCCTGATGGCTTCCGTACCGCCTGCCGCCGCCCTGCCCGCGCAGGACTTCGTTCTTCGCGTTCAGCAGCGCGTTCGCTGCCCTCACAGCTCTGCTCGGCAGCTCCGCCTCTACCTGCGCCTGTACCTTTGCGGGTATGCCGGTGATGTCAATTTTGAAGCCCATTGACGTCGCCTCTTTCCTCGCAGTAGTACGTCGTGAACACGCTCATCTCTCCGTGGTCTTGCACTGCCTGTACTCGGAAGAATCGGGTTTCCTCTTCGCCTTTCAGCAGTGCGAATATGTCGTTTTCCTTCGCTGCCGGCATCCCTGTGTGGAAGATGGTGTGTGTGACCGTCACTCCCATCTGCCCGTACCGCTGCTGTTCTTCCGGCTTCGCCACCGACAGGATGCAGCGCCGCTCTCCGATCTTCTCCGGGGTTCCGATTCGTTCACGGCCTCTGTCACTCGTGGAGGTCTCCGCCCTGTAGATGTTGAACAGCTTTGGAAAGGCTTCCGGCCTCTTCATCCCGATTGCGCCGTAACGCATCACGGGTCTCCCTCTTCGTAGTCCGGGTACGGCGGCTGGACATACGGCGATTTCTGCATTCCTCTGTGGAAGTAGTGCCCGCCGTCGCTGCTCTGTACGCTCTCGCTTACGGCTCCCGATACCGGCAAGCTCGCCTCGATTGCAGCTTCCTTCTCCAGCTTGTCCCTGAGCTTCATCCAGCGGTCTGCCCGCTGGGAGAGGTCGAAGGATGTCCCGTCGTTCTTCCAGTTCGTCTCGTAGCTCAACCTCATGCACACCGCATCCGCGAGCTGGAACAGCTTCCGCTTCCATCTCGCCGTTGTGCTGAGGATGGCTCCGATCTCTTCGTCCGACAGGTAGCAGCTCTCCGCTTCGCCCTCGACGGCGATGTCTCCGAGTTCAAACCTTGCGCGGCTCACGCTCTCCGTTGCGATCTCCGCCGGGTTGTAGGTGTATGTCGCCATTCCTTACTTCCCGCCCTTCTTCGCGGGCTGCTTCTTCGCTGCCGTGGCATCCGCGTTGTTTAACGCCCGTTTATCGCCCTCAGAGCCGTTCTTCCTGCCGGTGCTGGTATTCGTGCCAGTCTCCGCTTTCGGAGGCTCAGGAGGTGTATCAGGGACGCTCTCGATGGTGCCGTACTTGACGAGCGTCCTCATCCGGCTGCTGTCGACCAGCTCTTCCGGGATTTCGTCCCCGACGTAGAACTGCCTGCCGCCGAACTTGCACGGCCTCTTTGCCTTGATCATTGCGCTTCCCCCTTTCTGGAAGAATTGAAAAGTCCCCACTAGTCTCCCTTTGCACCCATAAGCAAAGGGAGCAGGTGGTCAGTCTGCTCCCTCGCTGTGCATCCGCTCATGGGCGAGGGTGACGCCCTTGCAAGGAGGTGCAACAAGCGGCTGCGCTTATAGCGCGGGGTAGGTGCGTCTGTTAGGCCACGCAGTCCTTCAGGAACACGCCCAGCTCATTGCAGATGATCTTGGGAGTGTAGCTGCACAGGCCCTCGATGAACTCGGTGTGAGTGCCGGGTTCGCCCTCCCACTGATCGAACGCGAGGTACTGCCCGTTGCCGAGCATATCCCACGCGAACGTGTAGCCAGCGGAGGCTTCGTCCACGGACGGGGTCGGGTTGCTGTAGCACAGCAGGGCACTCTTCGGGTTGCAGATGAAGTCCATATCGGTGGTGCCGATAGCGCCCTTGTTGTAGGTGCTGTTCAGCACGACCACGCGCTCGATCTCCAACAGCTGCGCCAGCACGTTCGTGTTGATGGTCGCGGGGTTGGCGGTGGAGCCGCTGTACTTCACGCGGTCGAGGATGTCCGGGTTCTGCTTCAGGCCCTCGTAGGCCTCGACGCCCAGCGCCAGCACGTTCGGGCGACGGCGACCTTCCTTCATCATCGCGGTGCGCAGCCCGCCGAAGAAGGAGATGGCGTCGAAGTTGGAGTTGTCGAACTGCCAGAACTCGTTCGTGCTGGGGGTGGTGGCCTTGCCAGTCCACTCGTTCGTCCAGATGCCGCTCTTGAAGTAGGCCTCCGCGAAAATCCTGTCCATGTGGAGCTTCATCTGCTCCGTGGCCAGACGCACCTTCGCCCTGCGCGGGTCGTTGATGCCGGGGGTGTTGCTGCGGGTGTAATCCTGCGTGGCGATCTGATCGAGACCGATGATGACCTGATCGACCTCGCAGGTGTAGGTATCGGTGTCGTGCCCGAACACCATCGGCGTCACCTTGCCGAACTCAGGCTTCCGCTGGACGTTGTCGCGGGCCAGGTCGCCCTTGTCGAAGATGTAGTACAGGCCGGTGCTCAGGCCGACGGGCAGGATGGGGAAGATGAACGGGCTGACAAACCAGTCATCCGGCTGGAACTGCGCCACGCTCATGTTGGTGAGGTACATATTCGGCTTCCATCCGTTGCTGATGCTCTTGGCGATGGAAGCAGTGCTCTTCGCTCTCATGTTGTTCTATTCTCCTTTCTCCGCTGCTCTTAGGAAGCAGGTACGATCAGGGTGTGCATGATGAACACCTCAACCGGCTTGCCGCTGGCGGCATCCGCGAGGGCCACGGCCAGCACCTGCAGGCCGGCAGTCGCCTTTTTTAGGGTGCCGTCGGTGTGCGCCATCAGAACGTCGCCGCGCTTGATGGTTTCGCCCGCAATGCCGAGGCAGATGTCCTTGATCTGGATGTTCACGCGGCCACCGGCTGCGATGTCCGCCGAATCCGCCAGCACGATGCCGATGGCAAGGTCGCCGGAGTTGGCGGGCAGGATGACCTTGCCGCTGCTGTTGAGCGCCACGGCCTTCATCGCCGGAGCGGTCAGCGCGGCGTTCGCCTCACCGTAGATGGTAGGGGACTGATTGATTGCATGGGTCAGGTAGCTCATATTCTTTCTCCCTTCCGCCGCTTCTTACTTGCGGCTCTTCTCGTAGGCTTCGAGCAGGTCGGGATGGTCGATGCAGGCCTTGTCGATGGCCTGCGCGTAGGTCATCCCGCTGTTGCTCTTGACGATTTCCTGCGCGGCGACCTCGATCTTGCCCCACGCATCGTCGGTTTCGCTGCCGCCGTTGCCGCGCTTGCCGATCTCGCCGAACACACCGCTCTTCTCGACGGTCTGCACGGCGCTGTCCAGCACGGCGATCATGTCCGCGTAAGCGGTGCCGCCAGCGGCTTTCAGGCCTTTCAGCACCGGGGCCAGCTCTTCCGGCTTCTTCCCGATGATGGTGTAGCGCTTCGCTACCTCCATGATCTCACGCTCTTCCGCGTCTTCGCGGAATTTGCGCAGGGTCTCGATCTCCGCCTTGACAGCGGGGTTCAGGCCCTTGTAGATGTCATCGCCGCCGGGTTCCTCCGTGGTGTCCACGGCGTTGGCCTGCGCCTGCTGCGCGGTGGCCTGCTGCTCTTCCTCAGCCACGCCGTAACGCTTCTGCAGGTCTTCGAGCTGCGTCCGCTCTTCCGGGGTCATGGATTCCGTATTGAATTTCATGTCAATCTCTACTCCTTCCTGATGGGTCTTCTCCACCGTGTCGGTGGTGTCTGCCGGGGTCTGTTCTTCCTGCGCGGATTCCGCCGGAGCTTCGGACGTGGGCTGCTCACCTGCTCCCTCATTGCCATTTTCGCCCTCTTCGCTCTTGCTGACAGCCGTGCCGTTGAACATCCCGGCTATATCGGTTTTGATCGCTTGCGCGGCCTGATCTGCCGTCTCGACGATCATACCGGCTTTCTGTTCGTCGGTGAGCTCTTCGTCGCCGACGATGGAGCGGAGGCTGTCGCCCAGCGCATCGCTGATGCGGTATATCCGCTCAAAGGTCTTTCGTGCGCCGTCGATGGATGCGAATGTCTTCGCTTCCTTCTCCACCTCTTCGTCCCCTTTGGGGGACAGGTGGAACATCTTTGCGACGGCCTGCCCGATTCGCGCAAAAAAAGCAGTGTCATTGCTGACCTGCTCTTCGATGGTTTCCTGGGCCTCTTCTTCGTCCGCCCTCTTTGCGAGCTTGATGTGTGCGTGCTGGTTCGCGCCCTGATCTACGACGCTCACGCTCTTGATCTTCAAGTCGCGGAGGACGGTTGGCCCTTTCTTATTCCTGCTCATCGCCGTTTTCCTCCGTTTCTCCTACCGGCGTTCGTGTAGCCTCTCCCTCGATGCTGAACATGCTGTAGGTGCCGTCTTTGACCTTCTCCCAAACTGCATCGTCTGTGATTTTCAGGCCCAGCCACCACCCGCTGGGGAGCGTCCCTTCCGGGATCCCCATCGCTTTCAGCTTGTCCGGCGTGAAGACCACGCTCTCGACGAGTACGCCGATGCCTCTCCGCTGGTGCATCTCTCCACCGTCCCGGAAGAACAGCACGTAGTTGTACACCGCGTCCTCCAGTTCTTCGATTTCGAGGATGTCCCGCTGGTAGTCTTCGACGGTTGTCCCGTCGGCGAGCGCCGCTACCGACGCCCATCCAAAAACCATGTGCCGCTCATCGTCCGCTTTGGCTACGGAAAAGAGCCGCCCTTTTTCGGGGTCGGCTCTCGGCTGCTGTTGGTAGAATTTCGCAAAGCTATGATCTTTCATCGCTTCTTCTCCCTTCTCAGTTGATGCTCGCCTGCTGTCTGTACCAAACGTACACATCGTCAAGGTCGTTCAGCATCTCGCTGACTTCCGTCCGGAGCGACGGCCTGATGCGGGCCTCGAACTGCTCCATCGTCAGCTCTGTCAGCGTGATGTCCCAATTCAGCTCTTTGGCGCGGAAAACTATCCCGTCGGCCAGGTTCTTTTTCACCTTGCCGGGGAGCAGGTGCCCGCGCTCTGCGCCCAAATCAAAATAGAACAGGCTGATCTCCCCGTCATCGTTGTCGATGAACGCCTTGATCGCTATGGTTGGTACGGTCTCTTCGTTGTCTCTCAGGTTGAGCTTCCTTGTGCGGTCTTCGATGTCCACCACATAGGGCTTGCGTCTGTCCAGCATTACACCATGCCGCCTCCCACCTTAATCAGAGTTTCCAGCCGGATTCCGTTGATCTGGGAGATGCCGACTGAGTGCAGCCTGTCGATCAGGGCTTGCCTGTCCTTCGACGGTACGCGCACCTCCGTCAGCGTGTCCATTGGCAGCGTCTTTCGGAAACACAGCTCATTCCGCTTCTCGTAGTATTTGCTGGTTGCCTTGAAATGAGCTTCCGTTCCCAGCCTGCTGCTGAAATCTCCCATTTCTGTCGTTCCGAACTTGTCACCAGTATAAGCGAACCAGTCTGTTCTTTCAAGCGCCTTTGTGTCGAACACGAAAACGTAATCCCCGAACCACTTGTACCGGGGTTCGTTTCCGACCTGATTGTTGAACACGATTCGGGTGAAAACGCTGTCCGCGCCGCCGGTGCCGATGTCGGACATCGAGCTTGCGCCTGACGTAAAGACGCCGCGCCCGTATCGGTTCGTTGTCGCCAGCAGCTCTCCGCTCGTGAGGACGCTCGCCGCCTTGTTTATATCGTCGCATTCGTGGTAGAGGTAGGCCGCTCCGTACTTCTTCGCCAGCGCCACGTTTTCCGGGTCGTACAGTGTCCAGTAGCCCTCCGCGACTTTCCGTACCTGTATGGCGTCAAGCCGCTTTTGCGTGATGCCGAGCTTCCTCAGCACTCCGTCGATCTGCGCGTCCGTGACCGTCGCCACGTTCAGGCTCGCCGCCTCTGACGGGGCCGTCTGCCAGATGACGCGCATCTTTTTATAGCGGTCGAGTGCCGCCGCCGTCGCATCGTCGGCGATGTCTGCGATTCCCGCCTGCTGCATGAGGCTCTGTATCTTCCGGGCCGCGTCCGTGCCGTTGCTGGCCTGCACCCGGATGTTGAACTGGCCCATCAGTGCGCGTCCGCCGTTCTCTGCTCCGCTGCCCGCCACGATGATGATATCGTCGCCCTGCCGGATGTACTTCGTGCCGAGGCTGAATTTCTGCGTGGTGCTGCTCAGGTTGAGGACCGGCTGCGTGTAGTCGATGGTACCGACGGCTTCGTTCCACCGCCAGTAGCTGCCGCTGCTCTGCCCGTTCATGTTTTGGAGCGTCTGCTCCCACCGGGTCTGCGTCAGCTTGCCCGACAGCTCGTAGTATTCTTTGCCGTCGATGGTGACCTTCCGCAGGTTCGTCTCCAAACCTTCCAGCGCCCTGTCATCGGAGATCAGCGCCACGCCCTTCGGAGTGCTGCCTTTCAGCGTTCCGTCGATGTCCTTCAGCGCGTCAGAGAGCTGTGTCACGCCGCCGAACTGACCGCCGCCGGTCTGTGTCCCGGCCTTGCGTCCGCGCCGCGTGGCGTACTGCTGATGCGCCCTGTTGAGCGCCGTCTGGAACACCTGCTGGGACTGTGACGGGTCGCTGATGACGGCGATCAGCTCATCCTTGTGCAGGATGCCGAAGTTCTTGATGCCCTTCGCCTTTGCCATCGCGTGAAGGTCTGCGAGGCTCAGGCCTTTCAGCGTCGCCGGGGTGATCGTGCTGGTAATCGGTGATGGCTGCGTGAACACTGCCGCCGCTGCGTTGTCCGCGAACTGGAAGACGGTCTTCGTGCCCTTCCGCTGTGTCAGCAGGTCGGAGTAGAACGTCTCGAAGGTTGCCCGGACATTCTGCTTGCGGAACACGATCTGATCGAGCAGGTGCTCCGCCTTTGCGCCCTTGCCGTACAGCGATTCCGCGTAGCTGCGGAATATCTCCCTGTACTCCGCGTCCGGCACGGCCTCGATGCGCTTGATGTAGGCCAGCGTGTCGTTCAGCTTGATGTCGATCTCGCCGTTGGCGAACCGCCGGTAAAGGGTGTTGTAGACCGGCTCCGTTTCGTGGTAGATACTGTTCGGGTGGTAGGTCAGGCTCATGGTCTGCGAACCGCTCTGCGACATGTAGCGGAATGCCTGCTCTTTGTCCACGCCGATCAGCTTTCCATCCTGCGTCAGCACAAAATTCCTGCCGTGGCAGTCGTAGTTGCCGAGCAGCCAGTCGGTGACGTTCTCCCTCTGTAGCTGGGACACGATATCCGGGTCGAGCGGCCCGCCCGCCTTTTGCCACGCTTCCAGATTGAAGCTCGTATCGAGGTTGGTGATCCTCCGCTGCGCCGCGCCGAACATCTGCCCTTTGCCGGGGACGTCCACGTACCCGGTGCCAACCTGCACCGCGCTGTCCGGGTCTACGATGTACTGCAGCTTGTACCCGGCTTCCTGCGCGTAGGCCCGGAACTCTTCCGTGACGCCGCTCTTACTCTGCGCGGGCTTGAATATGAATTCGTCGCCGCTCTGATCGTCTTCGACTAGGTGCATCTCGCCTGTTCCTCCGAGATGTAACGGCTTTTTGTAGTTCATCTCCCCGGTGATGTCGATGCTGTCCGGGATGTCAACGGTGTCCGGGGCCTGCGTCGGCTGCGCCGTCGTGGTGTCCACCCAATTCGTCGGGGGCAGCACGTTCACGTAGTTCACCGCGCACCTGCACCGGGGGTGCGCCGGGGGAACCAGCACGCCGATTGAGAACGGGACGTCCATCTCCGTTGTCTCTTTGTCGATCTTCCCGCAAACCTCGCAGACGCGCTCGTCAAAAGCTGTCATCCACTTCTTTTGCGCTCCGCCGATCAGCCCATCCTTGATGCACTGCTCCATGTAGGCCTGCTGCCCGTAATTGTAGGCGTAGGCCATTTCCGTGATGGCGATGGTCTCCGCCCTTGTGCGATGCAGCCTCTCCGCGTACTTCGCCTGAATCGCCCGCGCCTCATCCTTTGAGTAGCCGTCTGCGATTGCCTGCTGGTATCGGTTGTAAGCTGCCTGCGCCTGCCGGGTTGTCAGGCCTACCGTGGGCCGGATGGCCTTTGCCAGCTCTTTCACGTCCATCGTCTCGGAGAAGCTGGCCTGTCGCACGAGCACGTTGATCGCCTTGTACTGCTCTTCGCTGACCTCTCGAATCAGCTTCCCGCCCTGCGAGGCAATGAAGCTGTCCATGTAGGGGTAGTTCAGGCTCTTCGCGCCTATCCCGAACAGCGCCTGCATTTCGTGGGCGCTGCTGTCGATGGCCTGCTGCGCCAGCGGCGCGTAGCCGTTGATAATGAATTTGCTGTAATCCTGCTGCCACTGTGCGAGGTAGCCGGGGTCGAGCTGTCCGGCGTAAATGGCCTCGCGGATTTCCTTGTACGTGATCGCCTGCTGCTGATTCTTCCACGTCCGCGCCAGCACGGTACAGAGCTTTGGGTTGCTGTAGTCTATGAAGCCGTTTAAGGTCTGTTTAACGTCCTTCAACTACGCCCCTCCCTTCGTTACCGCTCCAGCCGTTTCTTCGCTCTCTCCGCCTGTTTCGCGTCCTCAGCGTCTTCTTCTTCGATTTCCTCCGCGTCGATGTCTCCGCCGGTCTGCTTTTCCCTTTGGTCGCGCTGCTGCTGCCTCCGAGCGTCCCTGTCGAACTGCTGCGCTTCCAGACGTTCCGGCAGGTTGCCGGTCTCTCGCACGTAGTCTTCGAGGGCTTCGTCCGGCATGATGACGCCGCACCCGGTCAGCTCTTTGATGTACGTGCTCAGGTCTTTCAGGTTCGGCGCGTCTGCGCTGCTGTGCGTCAGCGTCGGATATTCGGTGATCCCGCTGAAATGCTCCGCGTTCATCCCGATCAGCCGGGGAATGCCCTGACTGTTGAACACCTCGCAGATGATGTCGAGGTAGCTGTCCAGCGCCACGCTGAACAGGTCAGTCTTGTCCGCGCTCAGCGCGAAGCTGCCAACTCCCTGATGGCCCAGCAGCAGGAAATCCGCCATCACGCTCATGGCGATTCGTGTGTCGTACCTCTCGATGATCGCGTTCGTGTCAAACTGCCGCCTGCCTCCACTGGTGAGCAGCGTGAACTCCCATCCAGCCGGCAGCACCAGTCCCTCCGTCGCGTCGCGGCGCACGTTGCGGACGATTGTCTCCGCCCGCTGGAATGCCTGCACCATCACCGGGTCATCCTGATTCCAGATGTCCCACGTCTCAGGCGGATGCAGAATCGGCAGGCCTGCGAGGTCTCTTTCCAGCCCCATGCCCTCGATCTCTTGAATCCTGCGCTTGAAATACCACGAGCGGTAGGCGCTGCGCAGGATGCTCCGCCCTTCCGGGTTGGCTTTCCTGCTCTTCGTGCGGAAGTGCAGGGCTTTCCCGATGGGAACCGTCGCCATGACGTAGCGCGGGGGAGGGAGCTGCGTCATCCCGGTCAGGTTGTCGTAATCGTCGTACTCCCAGCGGAAGAGCGTTTCCTGCGCTCTGATCGGGAGTTTCTGCCATCCGATCAGCCCGTCAGTGTACTTGCTTTTCTGTCGGGGGTCGTTCACGTTGCCGGTGCGCCGCTTGTACACGATTTCGTGGTAGCTCCACCCGAACGGCAGGAAGGACAGAATTTCGCTGATGGTGTCCGTCCACGTGTCCTGCATGTCGTTCATGCAGCTCTCCACAAACTCCGCGCACTCTCTGTCCTTCGCGCTGTCGCCGCCGGGCTGGATGCTCCAGCTCGTTTTGCGGATGAGCATCTCGATGGTGTACAGAATCGCTCCGCACACATCGTCGTTTTCGCTCATCTCCCTGTAGACCTCGATGCCGTGCTTGCCCTGCAGCTCTTTGAGGAACTCTTCGGCAAAGATTCCCGCGTATCGCCTCTGTCCTATGCTGCCATATTCCTTCATGCTCTGCGGCATGTCTCTCTTCACCTCATCTCCGCTGCCACGGGCTTATTCTGTCCGCGCCGTAATTCGTCGGTGGCAGGCTTGACGCCGTGCCTGCTGCCATCCAGTTGATCGCCTGCGTCATTGCGTCCACATCGTCATCGTGCGCTGCGTTCGGGAATGCCGCGCACTCTTCCAAAAAATCGTGAATCCACGGTGCTATCCGTGGATGTGGCAGGTAGATGTTCCCTGCTTCCGCGTATGGGGCGACGGCCTGCGCCCTCACCACCTTGCCGCCTTGCGGGTCGATGGGTATCAGGCCGGAAATCTCTTTCCTCAGCAGCTCGATGACCGCCGTGCCGTTCGCCTTGTCTTCGACGAGCTTCGCTCTTGCGCGTGGGTGCTTCGCCGTCAGCGTTCGGATGCTCCGCATCGTGTCGCTGATTCCCATGTGATCGTGTACCCTGTCCACGAGGTAGTAGTTCGGGCCGGTGCGCTGCCATACGTGCCCTGCCACAAAGTCGTGGTTGTCGCCGTCCTTGAACGTACAGTCCCAGCTCTGTACCTGCATCCCCGCTTCCGGGAGCACTTCGTAGAACTGGAACCAGCTCCGTTTCAGGATTCCGCCCTCCGCCGGTGCCGGTCTCTGCTGGTAAAGCCCTGCGAATGAGTAGCTGCCAACCTTGCCTTTCTGCTTCCGCATCCACTCTTCGTCGTACCCGTGCTCAGGCCACAGGGCTTCGCCCTCTGTCCGGCCGAGCAGGTCTTCCGCGTCTTCCGCGATGGCCGGTAGCCGCAGTATCGTCCAGTCCTCCACGTCGCAGTATTCCGGGTTCAGCAGGCGCCCAACCAGATCGTCTTCGTGCCAGCGCGTCATTATCACGATCACTGCCGCGCCGGGGTGTGTACGGGTTGAGAACGTCGCCGTGTACTCATCCCATATCCTGTCCCTCATGGTTTTGCTGTCTGCTTCCTGCCGATTCTTCACCGGGTCATCGATAATCAGCAGGTCAGCGCCCTCGCCGGTTGCTGCGCCGCCGAAGCCCACGGAGATCATTCCGCCCCTGCGCCTGTCCAGATCCCAGTTGGACGCGCTGTGGTTGATCTGGCTCAGGCCGATGTCCCACAGCCGCGCCCCGAATTCCTCTATCTTTTCGCGGTTCTTCCTTCCGAATTTCTGCGCGAAGGTGTCGTTGTAGCTGACCTCCATCACGCGCTTGTCCGGGAACCGTCCGAGGTAGTAGCTGGGAAAAGTCTCTGTCACCGCCATGCTCTTTCCGTGTCGGGGTGGCATGCAGATAATCAGACGCTTTTCCTCTCCGCGAATCACCGCGTCCAGCTTTTCACAAATGAGCCGGTGGTGCCTGCCGGGAATCCATGCTCCGTGGTGGACGTACTCGCAGTACCGCAGGTAGTGCCGCCGCGCCCATTCCCTCTCGAAGTCTGCGCGGGTCGCAATCGGGAGCTTTCCTGCCCTGCGTACTTCGCTCATGGGCCGACCCCGCTTTCATCGTCGAACATCGCGCACAGCTTCTCGTACTGCGCCAGCTCTTCGTCCGACATGGCGCTCATGCGCTCCCTCACGCCGTCGCTGTCCATCACCGCTTCCTGCTGCCGCTGCTCTTCGCCGTAGATGCTCCGCCGCATGACTTCCTCCGCCTTTGCGTCCAGCATCGCCGCCTCCGATGTCTCGCCCGCCATCTCGATCAGGAACTTGTAGCACGCCATGTCGCCCTTCATGGCCTTTTGCATGATGGCGAGCGTTGCAATGTACCGCATGTCCGGGTTGACGTTCTTCCTCAGCCCCATCCGGCGCATGGTGTCCAGCATTTGCGGTGGTAAATCCGGCTTGAAGTCGAGCACCAGCTTCGCCGTCTCACGGGCCTCCCTTTTCGCCCGCCTTGCTGCTCCGCTGGCTATACCGCCCTTCCTGCCGTTCCTCTTGGCTTCCTCACGGTTTTGATCGGAGGTGAACGGTATCAGATTTTGCTCATTCGCCATACCTCCGTCACCTCATTTCCTGCCGTTTCTAACTATGCTGTCGCAATTCGGGCGAGCATAGCGATTTCGGCTCCGAGATACAGCCTTTTCAGGCGTTTCGTCTCGTGAATGAGGTGTGCCAGGTACTCTTTGTCCTCAGGGCTTTCGCAGACGATGGCGACGTTGAAGCTCTGTATCACGTCGGCTTCCGCCTGCTCTTCGTAGTCCTTGAATTCGTCCCTGTCCTGCTTGTCCGGGGTTGCGTCGGCCTCCGAGTAGTAGAGCTGCTCCGCTTCGTTGAAGCCGGTGAATTCGAGGTCGAATCCGCTGTTGGCGAGGTTCGTCATCTCCGTCATCAACTTGTCGTAGTTCCACCCTGCGATCTCCGCCGTCTTATTGTCTGCGATGCGGTAGGCGTTGATTTCGTCTTCCGTCAGGCCGTAGGCGTATGTGCAGGGGACTTCTTCCATCCCCAGCATCATGCAGGCTTTCAGCGTCGCGTGTCCGCACACGATCACGTCGTTTTCGTCGATGACGATGGGCTGCTTCATCCCCAGCCTGTCGATCATCCTCTTGAGCTTCAGCGCCGTCGCTTCGTTTTGCCGTGGGTTGTTGTGGTAGGGGATAAGGTCTGTGACCTTTTTCATCACCACTTCCAACCGGCTGTTTTTGTCCTTCCCTAACTTGCCCGCCATTTGCTTCTTACCTCCGTTATCGTATTGTACTTATACAGTATTCTCTATACTTTTCTTTTTCTCGTAGGCGAGATAGTATATATAATATACTGTATTAGGTCGCCGCTCATTTGCCCTTAACTTGCACGCTTGACTAAATCCGCCTTTCTTAAACTAACACGCGAGCGAGTTGTGTTAAACAACGTTGGCTGCGTTAGAACTGCGTTGGATTGCGTTGGATTGCGTTGGTCTCAGCACCCTCCGCACCTTTCGCATGGGCTGATGTAGGTCTTCGTTCCGTCGAACGTGTAGATGATGTCTCCGTTGCTGTCCTTCCCGCTGGGCTTCATCACTCCGCCGAAAAGCGTGTACGGCGACTGTCCGGCGTATGGGTTATTCCAGAGGTATCGCAGGTAGTCCCGCATCGTCATGTACTCGAACTTCGCTCTGTGCTCCACGCTGATCGTGTTGAAGCCCTCCGCCTTTCCGTATGGGAAATCGAGGTGCCGCATGTCCGCGTCGATCTCTGCGAATGTGACCTTGCCGTTCCTCTTGCACAACTGCAGCGCGTAGCTGAAATTGCCCCTGCTGTAATTGTACCGGGGGTCTTCCGGCAATCCGCAGCAGCACGAGCCGGTACATGCTTCCTTGTAGTGCGCGTCGCTGACGTAATACCTCATTCCGAGCTTTTTGCACAGCTCGTCCATCTCCCGGATGTACTTCTCCTTGACCTTGCGGTTCAACCGCAGGTAGCCGCATCCGCTGCTGTACTTTTTGTAAAAGTCGAAGATGTCAAAGCCTGCGCACTCGCTGATGATCTCGTAGTTCTTCCGGGCGACTACGCTCCGCGCTTCGAGGCAGAAGAATTCCGTCGTGACCGCCGTCGCGCCTGCGTCATGCGCCGCCACGATCAGGTCTTTGTAATCCTTGCTGCTGACGCCTATGATGAACGGCCTCAGCCTCAGCGTCGCCTCGCCCTTGTTGAGCTGCGAGTAAATCTTCATGGCCTCCAACCGGGCTTTCGGGCTTGGTACGCCCTGCTCGATCTTCGCCGCCATCCGTTCGTCCAGCGTGATGATGCTGAACTTCATGTTCCAGTTGTCCGCGCCCTCGAACAGGCTCGTGTACCTCTGATCGTGGAACACCCACGCGCTCTTCGTCGAAAAGCAAATCGGGTAGTTCAACTGCCGGAGGAACCGCAGGATTTCCAGCGTCACGCCGTACTTCCGCTCGAATCCGTCGAACTGATCGCTCAGCCCGCCCCACTGTATGGGCCTCCGCTGCGCTATCCATCCGTTGAATTGGCTGTCTGTTTCCAGCGCGAACAGCTTCCGAATCTTTTCCGGGTTCACGCTCCGCACGACCTTGTTGAGGTATTCCTGCCTCTTCTTCTCTCCGCCGATGCCGCGCTGGTATTGCGAGAAGCAGTACACGCATCCGAACGAGCAGTTGCTGTAGGTGTCGAAGGTCATCGGCAGGCTGCAGTCGGCAATCTCATTCGACCACCGCGGGCTTCCGTAGTCCATCTTGATGTCCCGCGTCATCCTCCGTCACCTGCCCTTTGCTGCGCTGCGTTCCTGAACTCCGCGCACGGCACCTTTTCGTCCTTGACCTTGACCCGGACCTCCCACGGCTTTCCCTTTTGCGGCGCGAAGATTTCCGGGTATCTGGCGCACAGCTTCTTCACCGACCTCAGGTTTTCGTCCTGATGCCACTTCTCCCTGTACCCGTTCTTGTCCTTGTTATGGTCTGCCGTCACCGCCAGGTTGTTGAACCGCACCACCCGGCCTCCGTTCTTCAGTATCCGGCCGCAAATCTCCGCATCTTCCTTCGTCTCGAAGTTTTCATCGAACCGTATCGGGAATCCCGCCGCGAATCCGAACACCGTGTTGACCGCCACCCTTGTGCTGATGTCGTTCGACATGAAGAACGCATTGGCTACCGGGTAAATCCCGAACACGTGCGCTTTCAGCCTCCGCGTCTGCTCGAAGCATCGGTTGAACGCCAGCGCCATGTCTATCCGCCTCTCGATGGGCTTCAGCTTTCCTGCGTTCATCGTGAAAAGCGTCTTCACGTCATCGTCCAGCATCAGGATGTTTTGCCCTTTGAGCCGTTTGAGGATGTTGTTCCTCGCCGCCACTCCACGCGTCGCCGGCATCTTCACGATGTTCGCCCTGCCCGCGTGGATTTGGTATTCGGCGTAGTCTTCGTCCGTCTGCACGAAAATCCAGATCAGCTCTTTGGGTACGCCCATCCCCGACAGGTAATCGAGCGTTGTCTGCCTGTTCACCCTCTTGTAGCTCGGTATCGCGTAAACATACTTTTCCATGCTCACGCCTCCGATGCTCTCTTCCGCGCCGGTCTCACCTGCGCCTCGAAAATTCGGTCTCTCAGGCTTGCGCTGCTCAGGCCGTGATCTCGCCTGTTGTACACAATCGGGATCCCGCGCCTCTCGCAAATGTTCTTCCCCGTGAAGGGTTTGTCCCGGTATTCCTCCCCGACAAACCTCACGTCGTAGTCCAGCATCTCCAGCGCCAGCGCGAGGTCTTCTTCGCCCTCCAGCGGTATCACCTCATCCACGCCGTCGCAGTGCGCCACCCGGAACCACCGCTCGAACACGCTTTCGATGGGCTTGTTTTTGAGCGGTCTGTCCGTCGGGTCGCAGATAAGCCCCACGATCAGGTAGTCGCACTGTTCGGCGCATTCCTGAATCATGGCGATGTGTCCGGGGTGGAAAAGGTCTCCCACCACCGACGTGAATCCTATGACCATCTCTCTCCATACTCCTTTATCAGTTCGTCGATGACCCTGTCCACTGTCTTCCGCTGTTTCTCTGTCCTGTACTTGTACAGCCTTATCCAGTGCGTGATTTCCAGCAGCTGCACCAGCCTGCCGTCTTCGACCTTCCTGTCGAATGCCTCCCTCAGCCCTCTCAGGTCTGCTTTCCCGAATCCGAACAGCCGTTCGTAGCCTGTCATCGAGAATCGAATCTTCGCCAAATCCAGCAGGTAGCTCGAATAATCACCCTTGTTATTCGGGTCGATCACCTTGATGCCGCCGCCGGTGCTGCGGATGACGTTCGACAAGCTCAAATCTCCGTGGGAGAAGCTGACCTTCGCCTGCAGCTCTGCTTCGCTGCCCTGCATCTCACGGATGACCCACTCCGTTTCTTCGCTCTTGCTGTGCGTCAGCAGGTTGTCGCAGTATGCTCCGATGTCCTTCCGCCAGTCCGGGATCGCCGCGAACCGCTCCGTCAGCCGCAGCAGTTCGTCGATGTCCTTCTCCCCGGCTTCGTCTGCCAGCGCCGTTCCCGGTATGTACTCCATGTACAGCGTGTCCAGCGTCCGCGAGTAAATCCGGGGGAGGTATTCGCCCAGCCCGTGCTCCGCTGCCTGCAAGTACCATTCGTGCTCCGCCGCTGCTTTCTCCGTTGTCTTGATGACCGTCTTGTCTTCCAGCCACACCTTTGAGCCGCTTCCGCCCCTCAGTGCCAGCGGCTCGAAATCCGCTTCGAGGAACGTCTCCACGCTCATGGCCTTATCGTCGATGTACCAGTCCGCGAGCGGCTTCCCGAATATCAGCTCATCGTACATCACGCCGTGCCTTTTCAGCCACTCCCTCAGCACGGGTTCGTTGCGCTCCCTTATCAGCCGCAAATCTCCCTTGCAGCTATTCTGCCCTCTCGCTGTGTACAGCTTGATGCAGTAGCCCATTTCCTTGAGCCTGTTGATCTTGTCGATCACCGGCTGAATCGGCTTCGCGTTCGGGTAGTCCCGGTTGTGGTGTACGCTGATCGTATCGTCGATATCAAACACCAGCGTCCGCGCCATCCGAATCACCTTCCAGCATCTTCCGTATCTGCGCGACGGTGTACCTGCGCTTCAGCTCCCCGGTCTCTCCGATGGTCTCCGCGACTACCTTCTCTTCGTCTTCGTCCTTACACGCGATGATTACCACGTATTCCTCATCCGTGTCTTCGCTGTCTTCCGGCTCTTCTTCGTCCGGGACGTACTCTCCGCTCTCCGTTTCCGGCGTGTCGTAATCCTCCGTCCCGGCCTCGAATCCCGCTTCGCTCATGTCGATGCCGCCGATCTCGAATGCGTCGAAGCCGGTTTTGCTCAGGTCGAATCCGTTGTTCCTCAGCGTCTCGAATTCCTTCGCCAGCGCCTCCGTGTCCCATTGGCTGTCTTCCTGCGTTCGGTTGTCTTCCAGCCGGTACGCATTGGCCTCCGCCTTGCTCAGGTCATCTGCCAGCACACACGGCACTTCCTTGTGGCCCAAAATCCGCGCCGCCTTGATGCGCGTGTGTCCTGCGATCAGCACTTTGTCTTTGTCGATTATCAGTGGCCTGCGCCATCCGTAGTTCTTCAGGCTCTCCACCACCGCCTCGACCGGCTCCCCGTCGTTGTCCCTCGGATTGTTCTCGTACTCCCTTATTTCGTCAATCGGGAGATACACGATCTGCGTGACCATTCGCTTCTTCATGTGCTCCGCCCTCCTAAAAATAATGCGCCGCCCGCGATGCGCGGGTGGCGCTTCCGGGGTGCCGTTCATGGCATCCCTTCCCAGTGATTATAATTTTACACGACGCGATTTCGTCTGTCAAGTTGCAAAGGGTGTGAAAAAAGTGTGCAAATCGCGGCGATTTTGACGCACGGGTCGTTTTTCGCGTTTCACATGGAACATTCTGCGTCCTACTTTGCCATCTTTATGATCTTGTCTACCGCCGCTTTCTTCATCCTGCGTATTCCGTCCCTGCTCACCTGTATGCCGTACCTGTCCGCGTATGCCCTCGCCGCTTCGTTGTACGTGCTCCCCTCGAAATACACCTGCTCGATCAGCCAGTGTTCTTTCGTGGACAGTCCTTCCAGCCACGTCTCCACGAAAAACACCACCATGTCCAGCTCTCGCAGCTCCCTCCGCATCTCTTCCAGCCGCTTCTTTGCGTCCTTCAGGTCTTCCGGCTCGTAGCCTGTCGCCAGCATCAGCGCCATTCGCTCCGTCGGATTGCCTACCGTTGTGCCGTGCGGCATTCCGTCAAGGTTCGCCCCTCCGCTGCCGACCAAATCCTCCGCCAGACGGCTCTCCCATAGAGCGACGTCCACTTCCGCCTCTTCTATGGCCTTTTTCAGGAATCCGCTCCGCCCGACGTTGTTTTTGTAGTCGCGCAACATCTGCTCCGCCCGCTCCGGCAACATCGCTCTCGCCTCCCCGCTTACTTAGAATGGCAGTTCATCATCCTGGACTTCCGTGAAATCTCCGTTGTCTGCCGGAGGTGCCGCCGGTGGCGCTGCCTGTTCCGGGGCCGGAGCTGCTGCCGGGGCGCTGCTTCCGTCGCCCTGCGCCGAAGACAGGAACTCGATCTTATCCGTGACAAACTCCGTTGTCCAGATCGTCTGCCCGTCCTTTTCGTACTTGCCGGTTCGGACGTGCGCTTCCACGGCGCACTTCCGCCCCTTCGTCAGGTACTTGTTGATAAGCTCCGCCGTTTTGTCGTATGCGATGCAGGTAATGAAATCCGCGTCCCGCTGCCCGCTCTGGTTCGTGTACGGCCTGTTCACCGCGATGGTGAACATCGTCCGGGATTTCCCGTTCGTCATCACCTTCGTTTCCGGGTCGCGGGTCAGGTTCCCTATGAAGATTGCCTTGTTCATGCTGTCACACCTTTCTGCGTCTCAGGCGACATCAGCGCCGCCTCTGTCTTCGCCCTTACACTTTCCCATCCGCCGGGGCGCATCGGCTCAGAGGGCCGTTTAACGGAGTTTAACTCCAATCAGAACTGCTTTCCGTGTTTGTAGGGCCTCGTATGGTTGTATTCGTGCTTCTCTCGGAGAATCTTTTCCGGGTTTTCACCCTGCGCCTGCACCCACCACATCACGAGGCCGGCACAGGCCTCCAGTGGAGACAGCCCGATGTGCTTATCTCTCCCTGCCGTCATCCAGTCGCCAGCCTTAGCGGTCAACGAGTGCGCTATGGCGACGATTGTCACGAGCGACGTCTGCTTGTTCAGCAGCGGGTTCGCCTGCTTCGTGGCGCGGGTGATCTGCTCGATGGTAGTCCGCGAGAACGTCATCCCGTACTTCCCGTACAGGTCGAAGATGCGAATCACGCCGTCCATCAGCTCCACGGCGATCCCTTCCGGCTTCTTACCTCTGTGCTCGCATTCTTCGCACCTCTCGTAGTTGAGACAGTCCGCGATGCTCTTCGGCTCGCACGGCGCGGTTTCGTCGTATGGAGTGCCCTCCAAACAGCTCCTGTACACCATCGGCCTGCCTGCGCGGGCCTCTTCCACCGCTTCGCTCCATTCGCTGTGAATCAGCACGATGCTCTCGCTGATGCCCCTGTCCGTCTCCCACCATCCGTGCCTCACCGCGTTGTCGTGTACTTCCGTGATAAACTCGTTCAAGTTCATTCTGCCATTCCTCCTATGCTTACGATCATTCCGAGCAGGTACTTCGTGATGTCTGCCGCCTGCTCTTCCGAGAATCCTGCCTCCGCCATCGCGCTGAAAATCCTGTACAGCAGCGCCGCCAACCCTACCGGGTCTTTCAGTGCCTTTGCGAGGTATGCCGCGCTCTTTTCGTTGATGGTCTCTTTCTCTGTCTTCCCGCCGCTCACATCCACACCTCCACGATCACCGGGTCATCCTCCGCGCTCCGCTCGAACCGCACGTAGTCCGGCGGGAGCGCCGCCCGTATCTCTTCCAGCGTGTCCTTTACCGCCAGCATGCGGAGCGGTGCCTTTCCGTCGAAAAGCCTCGCCACGTACTTTCCGGGGAAATCCTTTGGGTTGTAAAACACCGTGAACACCGGCAGCACCTTGACCTTTTCACGCCAGTTGACGCCGTGGAAGTTATCTACGATGACGCTCACGTTCGGCGCGTTCCCTACGCGCTGCATGGCCCGCCTGCTCTTGAACAGGTGCCGCTTGTCATGCCTGTTCATCCTGCACCGCCTCCCTCAGATGGTGAACTCTTCCTCGAAGCAATCCACGCCGGTCTCCCTCTTGCATCGCTCGATGATGTCGCCGGTGCTGATCTCTTCGCACATGATTTCCTGCACCCGTTCCAACAGCCGCAGCGCCCGGTCTTTTCCGAATCCGAACAGCTCATGCGCGGCGATGGCTGCTGCCGAGTAGAAGAATTTCTGCTGGTACGGCAGCAGCTTGTCCACGTATTCCTTCGTGGCGTCGCGCCTGCCGCGCTCGTACTCATCGGTCAAATCCTGCGCCGTGATGCCGTTCTTCATCAGCCTCTCCGCCACGGCCTGCTTCCGGGCGAGCTGCGCCTGCTTCCACAGCGGGATTTCCGTCAATCCCTTCGTGCTGCCGGTGATGTCTGCGATCTTCATCTCCGCCTCTGCCTTTTTCATCAGCAGCAGATTCTCTCGCGTGTCCAGCTCCGCCATACCTTTGTTGTATTCCTGCATCGTCATCCTTTTGGCGGTCGTGTAGCGTTTCTTCGCGCTCCGCTTGCTCATCTGTAGTTCCTCCCCGTTTTGCGGTCTCGGATTTCGATTCTCGCCAGCAGGTCGTAGTCCGCGAGGTCGATCATCGTTTTCAGCGCCCGTATGAGCTGCTGACACCGCTGATCGGCTTCATCCTGCTCCGCCTGTACGCTGGACAGCGCCTTATGTGCCGTCGGGTCGACGTACCCTTCCGGGTTGCGGTAGGGGATTCCTCCGCTCATCCCTTTACGCACCTCCCGCATCCGTCGATCTCGTGACAGACGCCTCCGTGGTACATGCACGTCGGCACCAGCCATCTCTCCAGTTCCGGCGTGGCCTTGATCGCTTCGTCGCACATCATCTTCACAACGTGCCGCGTCTTCGCGCTGGCCTTGCTGCACAGCCTCTTATTCGCTACGGTCATCAGTTCTTCGCCGTTGAGGTAGTAGATCATGTTGACCGGCGTGTTCCGTGGCGCTCTGTCTCCGTCGATCTTTTCCTGCCTGTCGTTCCTCAGGCTGCTGATGAATGGCACCGCGTGGACGTGTCGGGCGAGGTGCGTCGATGTGTTCGACGGGATTCCCTCGATCAGGAATGCGTAGTTCAGCACCCGGATGGGGCTGTGCCGCGCTCCCAGCAGCTTTTCCAGCAGCTCGCTGGACGGCGGGGTGTTCGGTTCCTGCGTCTTTCCCATCGTTATCCACACGCACCGCTTCAGCAGCTTCAGCTCCCTCTCTTCCGGGCCGTAAATCAGCGTGACCTTCATCTGCTCATTCCTCCGTTTCATTTCCCGGCGAGCGCCATGTACGCTTCCGCCATCGCTTGGCTCATGCTCTGTCCGTTCTTCGCTCCGACCATCCAGCTCGGCGGCATCGGCATTCCGGGCTGCTGATACCGCCAGAGGTGCAGGCAGAACGGGAAGTTGTTGACGTATTCGCTTTCCGGCGGGTGATATTCCACGCAAACCTCTTCCGGGTAGAAGAACGTCTTTTTCACGAGGCACATTTCGTCCCACGTCGGGCAGCGGTTCGACCAGCTCACCGACACGTGATCCCATCCACCGCCGGTGCTCCACTGCACCATCGCCATCTTGCTGGGCCTCTTGTAGTCCAGCGCCATGCATCCCATTCCGCCGTCTTCGCCGCTTCTTATGACCTGCAATCGCGGCTGCTGCAAAATCTCGCTCAGTGTCTTCATCTTTTCCTCCCATCCGCACAGAACCATTCCGGGTCTGTGATGCAGATTCCACCGTTCTTCCAGTGCTCCGCGCACTGCCCGCACCGCACGATTTCCTCACAGATCGTCGGCGCTCTACTTACGATCTCCGCGCATCGCCTCGCCGTGTTGAACCGTTCCCGGTTCCGGGTCTCCGCGCTCTTGATGATCGGCGCTATCCGCGCCAGCACTTCGTCCGCGTCAATCCGTCTCACCGGGCACCGCCTCCATCCTCACGCGCTGCCCGCACATCGGGCAGTAGTTGATGGGGTAGTGCATGTGCGCGGCTTCCTGCCCGTCTACCTCCATCCTGAGCGTGATCTGCCCTCCGTTGAAGAACATCAGCAGCCTTTGGTTTCCTTTCGGGTGCTCGAACAGCGCCATGCTGTACCGCCCTTCGCTGTCAGGCTTGCACCACGTGCACCGCTCCATCCTGTTGAATACTTCCTGCGCTGCGTCGATCTTCCGCTGCATCGCATCGACCCTCTTGTCGGATTCCTCGATCTCTTCCGGGGTGTAGGTCTCTCTCTCGAACGCCTCATCCCATGCTTTCGGCTTCTTCGCCATTATTCCGCCTCCGTTCTCCATCCGCGCAGAACCAGTCTCCGTGGTGATACTCTTGGTAGTACCTGTCTTCTCCGAGCACGTTGGCGCGTCCGCTGTGCTTTTTGCAGAGCCATTCGACGCCCACGCATTTCCCGTGCTCGCAGTTCCTACAGCGCACCACCTGCGTCTGCGCTGCCGGTATGAGCTTCACGATCTTGCACACGTCCCTCAGCTGTATCAGTGCTTCGCTCTCTTCGTCGCGGTAGCCGGGAATCTTCCGCAGCTCCCTTATCAGGGCTTCGCGGCTGATCGCGTCGGCTGTCGTGACCTGCGTCTCATTCCGCTGCTGTTGGCTGTTCACTCTCGATTACCTCCATTCGGCAGGTCGGGCAGGTGCAGCAGTGGAATGTGCCGTTCTTCGCGGTCTCGATTCTGTACTCCGCTGCGCTGGCGTCGAATACGCATCCGCACAGCCGACACTCGAACCGCTTCGCCATCGGGAATCGGGAGAGGTCTCCCTCTTTGATGATCTTCATTCCGGCTCGCCTCCCTGCTGCTCTTCGCCTCCGTCGATCTTGCATTCCTCGCAATCGTCGCCGGTCATCGCGTCCAGTGCGGCGGACAGCGTCTCGATGACTTCGAGTGCGTCGTTCTTCAGCCGGTTCAGGCAGTAGGATGTCGGGTCGCGGTACGGGCATTCCGGGCACCGCATCTTATCGTCCGGGTTCCGTACTATGCAGCAGCGTAAGCCCTGCTTCACCTTCTCAATATCAGGCATCTGTTTTCACCTCCAAAAGCTCCGGGTCTTCGTGTATGTTGCCGATAATCGTCGCAGACGGTTTTTCTGCGTGTTGAATGTAGTGGATATCTACCGGCCATGCCGGGCCGGGTTCCGGGAACACAAGGCAGAACGCACCCTCAATAAATCTGACTTCGCAAACGTTCGGGGTGAAATTGTCCATCCACAGGATGTCGCCCTCGAAAATCGGATTCCCGTTCTTATCGTTCATGCCGATGTACTGTCCGATTGTTTCTTCGTAAACAAGGAACCGTCCGAAAGTCATGTACCCGCCCTCGTTTTCACTCGTGATTATGCATGGCGTTGGATGCCGGGTTCCGTGGCTGTAATCTCCGTACCTGAGATAGTCGCCTTTCACCCATCCAAAACCATCAAGACGTTTCCCTCGAAACAGAATCTCTCTCACGTTTTCCTCTCCGTTCTTCTTCGCGTAACGCTTCCTGCGCTGCGTCGATGATGTCGCGCTGGCCCTTGATGCAGCCGTAGGGCCACGGCATTCCGGGGTGTGGATTCCACTGGCAATCCTTGCATCTGTGCTGGTTTGTCTTGAAGCATTCCAGCCCGTCAATGACCTGCTGTATCGTCGGCATCGCTGTCACTCCCTATCCACGAAACTGTAAGGAGAATCGCCGTCCCTATGAGGCCGAGTAGCCCTGCACCCATCATGGCGTTCGATAGAATCTCCATCGCCTTGCTGACTATCGCGTAGAGCATCAATTTTTCCTCCCCACGCTTCGCATTTCGTCGCACCTCTTCTTTTCGCCACAGAAGATGCATAACATGCCGTGCGACAGCGTCAGGCAGCGGTTGAACATGATGCGCAGGGATTCTCTTTGGCTCTCGATTGTCTTGTCCCTGTCTTTCAGTTCAGCTCGCAGTCTCTTGACCTGCTTTTCCAAACCATCAGCTTTCTTTGTCGCATCAGAGGCGAGCGCCTCCCGCATCTCTTCAAGGTTCATCGCTATCCCTCCCACGGAAATTCCTGCTTGAAGTCCGCGCCCATGATCTCTCTGAGGCTCTCTTTCATAAAGACCGGGATCCCGTTGCCCTGCGCGTACCGGGCGATCTCATCCACCCATTCCTTTTCCGGGACGATCTTGCCCTTGCGGTTTCCCGTCTCCGCACCGATGATCATCCATTGCGGGAGTTCTTTCCGCTCCGCTGCGCCGATGTAGCGGAACCGCTCGTGCAGCGGCTCGATGCTCACAAACGTGTTCACGCCCTCGCCGAAAAAGTACGGGGTATCAGGGGTCGGCGTAGAGCAGCCGAACCAGAAGTTATCCTCCGTCGGGAGCTGCCCCAGCTTTGCAAGGCTGATGTATCGTTCCGGGGCCTTCGTCAGGAACAGGTAGCGGTGCTGAGGTGCTTTCCGGCAGGCCTCGAACACTTCCTGAATCCATGCCAGCGGCACCCACTCCCCGAAAAGGTCTGCCATCGAACAGACAAAGACTGTCCGGGGCTGCTTCCACTTCTGAACTTCGTCCAATTTGTAGCGGTGGAGCGTAGGCTCGAAGTCGTGCAGGTACGGTACGATTGCACCGATCTTTCCGGGCATCGCTTTCTTTCGCGCCGGTTTGTCCAATTCGTGGATGTTCCGGCATTTCCATTCGGTCAGGTGCATCCCGAATCGGTTCGCAATCCCTCTTGCGTAGCAATACGGGCAATCGTGGTAGCAGCCGGTTACCGGGTTCCACGAGCTGTCGCACCAGTCAATCTTCGTGTTTCGTCCCATGTTTCGCCTCCCTCTGCCGCTCTTCGTAGTCGCGCATCACGTCTCCGTCCAGTGCGACTAAGCTGCCTTTTACTGTGATTCCTGTTACGTGCTTCACCGGGTCGTAAACAGCAGTTTCGATGGCGTTCGGATTGATGTAGGCTTCGCGGTTCTCTTTCTCGTAGTATTCGTAGCCGCTTGCGGTTCGCTTTCTTTTCATCGGCGTTCCCTTAATGAACTCCATCCTGCTTCCCCTTTCTCTGCTGCGTTGTGATGTTCCACTTGATTTTCTTCTCAAAACACGTTCTGCAATCCGCCAGCGGGTCGTATGCGCAATGACTTCGCTTCCGGGGCCACAGGCAACCATTTGGAGAAAGAAGCGCCTCAATGATTGCTTCCTTTTGCCTCTTGTTGCAAGTTATCTCGACCATGCCGTGCTTCCTCCCTCTTTTTGATCTCCACCAGCGGGCAAAAGTCCGCCCGCCTCTTTGTGATCGAAACGTCGAATAGGGTCTTTGGAAATCCGTCTTTTCCGACCACGCCTCCGCAACACCCCTCTCCGTACATCCTGCCGTTTATGTAGAGCCTGCACTGCTGGCAGCATGATGGAATCCGGCGCATCTTCGTCTTAATCGCTATCATGTCGTTTTCCCTCGCAGTATTCCAGACACGCCTTGCATTTCCGGGGCACCTGCTCCCCTTTGAGAATCCTGTTGTACAGCTTGCAGTTGTAGGCGTTCCACTTCTTCGTGTACCGCGCCATGATGCAAGGCTTCGTCCCTTCTTTCATGCAGGTCTCGCCTGCCGGTATCTCGACCTCTACTTTGTACACGTCCGCGCCTCCCTCTTTGCGATGATCTTTCCGGCCCATTCGAGGAAGTGCTTTCCTTCGTCGCCAAAGTATCGGATGACGGTCTTCCGAAACTCCGCTGGCATGGCCCACTTGCACTTCCGCCCTTCGTTTTCATCGCACGGCCTTTTCCCGTCGTTGAACCGCTTGCAGGCCTCGCAGTCTGCGAGCCTGTCCAACGCCATGTTTCCCGTCTTCCTGTCTTCGTCTTCCTGCGCCATCACCATCAGGGCCTGCAGCCTGCACTTCCGGGCGAATGCCTGTAGCTTCGCGTCGTTCGGCTTTTCCTCTGCGAAAATCTTCACCGCCATCGCAAAGTCGCACACGGCATCTGTCTCGTATTGCCTCTGCCATCCGACGCTCATTTCCTCGCAACCCCTTTCAGGTACGCCATGATCTCTGCCGCTGCCGCTTCCCATCCGTAGCAGATGACCGCCCTGTTCCCGGCGCGGTTCAGCGCGTCAATCCATCCGCGCTGTTCGTCGGAGGTTTTGCTGCCCTTCTTCCGCTTCAGCTCGATGTACAGCGCCGCGTACTTCCCGCGTGGCACCGGCAGGCAGTTGTCCGGCACTCCCCGTTTCATGCCCTGCTTCACAAGTTCGCGGCCTGCCCTGTACGTGCGCTTTCCTTCGTTCGGGATGTGGTAGAACAGCGCCAGCTCAGGGTGAGCCGCTGTGTTCAGTTCCGCCCATTCCAGCAACCACTTTTGTTCCTGCTCTTCGAGCGGTGCCGGCATCACGTCCGCCGCTCTTTTCCTGACTCTCATTTCTGTGCCTCCGTCGCGGTGCTGGCGTTCTGCCCGTTGAAAATCTCTCCCATGTCAACCTGCTCGTACTGCTCATACGGCTGTTCCTGCGCGGGCTGCGTCGGTGCCGCCTGTTCTTCCGCCGGTGCCGATCTGTCGATGGCGTAGTACCGCATGAGCTTCTTGCTGAACAGCACACAGCACACGCCGGTGACGCCCTGCCGCTGCTTTGCGATTCCGAGGCACAGGTAGGTGAATCCCTGTCTCACGTACTCGTGGAAGAAATCCTTGTCACGCGGGTCTACAAACTCATCCTCCGCGTCGAACGGGTTATGCAGGAAGATGACGTTGTCCGCATCCTGCTCGATGGCTCCGCTGTCTTTGAGGTCTTCCAGCGTCGGCATCTTTGCCCGCGCTCCGCCCGCGAATCTCTTGACCTGCGCCAGCGCGATCACGGGGATGTTGAAATCCGTGGCGATGTTCTTCAGCGCCTTGCTGATGTGCCCGACGCGCAGCCGGTCTTCCTTGTACCTCTGCGCTGCTTCCATGAGCTGCAGGTAGTCCACCACCAGCATGTCGATCTCTCCGCGATTATGCTTGCGCTGTACCTCCGCTCTCAGGTCTTCCACCGTCCGCACCGTGAACAGGAAACTGATCGGCAGCTCTGACGCGATGCTCATGCCGTCCACCAGCCGCTCCCAGTCTTCGCTATCCAACTTCGCCCGCCTGATCTTCGAGCCGTCCACACCGCCCGCGTAGGAGAGAATGCGCTGCCCGTACTGGATATCCGTCATCTCCCTGCTCACGATGCCGACCTTGTATCCCTGCTTCGCTGCTGCCAGCGCGACGTTCATCCCGAAAACCGATTTGCCTACCGCCGGTCTCGCACCCACGACCGTCAGTTCTCCGCCGAAGAATCCGCCGATCACATGATCGAGGTTCCCGATTCCGCTCGTGATGCTGTTGATCTCTCCGCGTGTTCTCTGGTCTATGTACTCGTAGGTGTTGAGCAGCACGTCTTGAATGCCAACCCATTTGTGCCCGCCGACGAGCAGGTTCCCGGTGCTGTTCATCAGCTTATCAACGATTCCGTTGATGCTGTTCGCCGGGTTCTTCAAATCCTGCTGTATCTGGCCCACCAACTCGATGGCCCTGCGCCGCGCTGCCAGTTCCTTCACTATCCGGCAATGGCTCTCCACCGCCCACGCTTCCGCGTGTTTGATGCACTCGATCAGCTCTTCCGTGACGGCGCTGGCGTTCGCCGGTTCTACCCTCTGGATTACCGTGTCTATCGTCACCAGGTCTATCGTCAGGCCCTCGCTCTTTGCGAGTTTAACGGCCTTAAACGCGGCCTTATGTGTGTCGTAGTAGAAATCCTCTTCCGTAAGCTCGGAGACCACGTGGGCGCATTGGTCGTACTTGAGGACGATGCTTCCGATCAGCGCCTGCTCCGCTGGCCCTGCCGCATATCCCGTCTGCGCCGCCGCGTCGATTATCCTCTGTTCCGTCTCGTTCATGCCGCGCCTCCGTCCCTAATAAAATTCGCCGGTGATCGCTGGCGGCTCGTTCGCCGCTGCTGCCGGTTGTTTCTGCTTCCTTGCCTGCTTGATTCTCCGCTCCAAATCCTTGCAATACGCCTGTGCCTGTTCCACTGTCGTGATGCCTATGTCCGCCCACTTGTCCAGCACCGCTTTCAGGTACTTCCACGGGTTCGACGCCTGCGCCTTATTCGTGACAACGATGGCTTCCACCACCACGTCCGCCGTGAGGTCTTTCACGTAGCTGACAAGCATCTCGCCCGCCGTCCCCGTCGGTATCATGCCGATGTTGGCTTCGTAGGCTTTCACGACTTTCAGCCATTCCGGGTCGATGACGCCGAGCGCCGCGTCGACTTCCGGCGCTGCTTCCGGCTCCGCGTCTGCTGCGCGTTTTTTTGCTCGTTCTCTTTCGCGGTGCCTCTGTGATTTGAGGCGGTTACGCTCTCTTTCTTTTTCCCTGAACGCTATAAGCCGACCTATGTAATCGTCCCAATCGTGGATTTCCAGTCCATCTGATGTCTTCTCGATGAAATCCGACGCGATCATCGCGTCCAAGAATACGTCCGGGTCGCCCATCCATCCGGCTGCGTCCGCTATATCCTGCGCGTCAAGGTCTGCGAGGCTTCCGTCTTCCGTGCCGTCCACGCACCAAAGCCAGAACAGGCACAGGTGGCCGATAGTCTGTGGAATCCCTTGCGGCACTCCCAGCCCCAACGCCCTCGCCAGCCGCCGGGTCTTCTTATGCGTGGTGAGCGACTGGTGCAGCTCTATCCATGCCATTGCTCCGCTTCCTTCCTGCTGCCGGGGAGATGGCCTCTCCCCGGCAGCGCATCCTTTACGCGATGACTTCCACGTTGTACCCGGCGAGGTTCGCTTTCAGGTACTCCGCTATGTTCGCAACGGCTTCCAGCTTCCACGCGCTGCCGTCGCCGGTGAACAGCGCCGCCCGTGCGTCTTCGTTGAATCGAAGGATGAACGGGCTTTCCGGCTGGTTGACTTCGCGGAACGTGCGGAACGGGGTCAGAATGACCGGGTTCTTCACAATCACGTCAGAGGCCGTCGCCACGCCGGTGTTGATCGTGACCTTCTGACTGGTGCCATCGTCCGCCGTCTGCATGGACTGTTCTTTCCTGACGCTGCCCGCCAGCTTCAAAACGATGGCGCGGTTGTCGCTATCCTCGAAGCTTGTCTGCACCATGATCTGGAAATCGTCCGTGTCCATGAATCTGCCGAACGTGATGTCCGGCACCACCGCCGCGCACTGCGCCACGATGACGCGCTCCAGCCAGTAGCCGGTGGTGGGGCTGATGACCTCGACCTTCGTTGGGCTGGTGACGCGGACGACGTGCCGGAACTTATCGTTTTTGAAAATGCCGTCCACATCGGTCTTGATGTAGTCGATCAGGCCATCAAGCGAGAACGCCGTGAAGGTGTCCGGCTTCACGATCTTGTCCGGCAGCACCGGCTTCACAAGCTGGAAGCTGTTTCCCGCGCTGATGTAGGTGTGGCCGTCAATTGTGAACAGTTCAGGTCGAAGATTCTTGTCGATCTTCATCTGAGCCTCTACTCCCGCTTTGTACAGGAACTCGATCTCCGCGCGGGCCGCTTCCGGGGTGATGGTCTGAGGGTTGATCTCTTTCGTCGCCATGTGTTTTCTCCGTCCTTTCTCTTACTTTTCCTGCGCTTTCGCGCTGCTGAACTCCACCACGCGGGGGAGTGCCTGCGTGTTCCCGTCCATGTCGATCTGTCCGGGGACTTCCTTCGTCATCTCCGTCGCGGTGACGTTGCCGGAATCGTCCATGTGCAGGAATACCGTCTGCGCAATCGCCACCGGCGGAGCGATCTTGCTCTTCACGTCCACCTTGAACTCCGCCGCGTCCCGGCGCTCGTTCGGCGCGATGTCGATGACGATCTGGATTTGCCGCTTCGCTTTCGGATTCGTGTTCGGGTCGAACACGTTGCCGAGCACCCGCTCCATCTCCATGTTGAATCGCTCCGTCAGAGCGCCGTCCATCAGTTCGTCGAGCTGCTTGATCTGCCTTGCCATGCCTTTCTCACCTCCCTTCAAAACGGCGTAAGGTTGAGCTTGTATGTCTTTCCTGCCTCTGCCGCCCACACGTCTTCGATGCCCGCCGTGGCCTTGATTGTCTCCACCATCTGCTTTTCGTCGCTGCGTTCATCGCTAAGGTGAACGAGCACGATTGCCCGAGTCTCTGTGAGGTCGTTCGCTTCCAGCGCGTCGCACAGCCTCCGCAGGCTCATATGGCTCTTGATGAGGCGCCCACGCAATTCCTCCGCCAGCTCCCCGGCTTCGAGCTGTTCCTGCAGGATGGCTTCCGTGTAGTTGCACTCCACAATCCAGTAGTGGATGCCGGGGAAGGTGTGCCGCAGGTAGTACGTGTCCGTGGCGTACAGAGCGGTCTCGCCTGTCGGCTCGTATCGAATGAGCCACCCAACGGGCTGAGCGGCGTCATGCTCCGTATCAAACGCCATAACGGTGAAATCCCCTATGGCGAAGCTGCGTAAGCTCTCAGCCCTATTTAACTGCGTTAAACGGCCTATCCGTGGAATCGCCTCGATGGTGCCCTGCGTGGCGTAGGTGCGGATTCCGTACTTTGAGATTTCCTCCGCGCTCCTTGCGTGATCGAGGTGCTCATGGGTTATCAGGCACCCGACCACGCTCCGCCAGCCCTTGACGGCCTTGACGATCTGCATCACCGGCAATCCTGCGTCCAGCATGAGCGCCTGCCCGTGCGCTCCGCCTGCGTGGAGGACGTAGCAGTTGCCGCTACTGCCTGTCCCGACTACCTGCAGTTCCATCAGAACGGCGGGTCATCGTCGTACTGATCTTCCGGCATCGGAGGTTCAGCGGGCATCCGTTCCTCCGCCGGTTCCGCCTGTGCCGCCGTCGGTGCCGCTTCGATGGCTTTCGGCGCTTCCGGCAGCGCAACCGGCGCTCCGTTTCCGTTCTCCGTGACCTCCGCTTCCACCGCGATGTCCATGTACTGGGCTTCGCGCTGCCGGATGTACTGGTAGCTTTCATCGATCTTCGCCGGGTCGCGGGGAATGCGCTTGCTGCCGTAGATTTCGCGCTTCATGGTCTTCTCGTACATTTCCGGCACCCAGCCCTCCATGTCCACTTCGACCTGCTTCCCGTTCTCCCACGTCTTCTTCTTCCCGCCCCAGAATTCCGGCGATGCGTATTTGGGCTTCCGCTTCAACACGTCCTTCGTCGAGAAGATGACCAGCAGGTTCTTCGTGCTGTCCTCAAACTCGATGTACCCGAACACGCCTACCGGCTCCCCACGGTCGAACGGCTGCGGAATCTCGAACTCGTAGCTCTCCACGGGGTTCTTCGCGCTCTTCTTGATAGGCTTGAAAACGTCGTTCGCGTAGATGACCTCCACCGTCACGCTGCGGAACGGGTCGAGCGCGTACTTCTCCGCCTGATAGCGGATCCCGTTGTAGCCCTCCATCAGCGTGATCGTGTACATGTTCCCCTTGTTATTCTTGTAGGGGATGGGGAAGAGCGTGTTGTCTTCCATCATGTCAAGGCCGACGCGAGCGTAGTGCGCCAAATCCTGCGCGAGCTGCGGCAGGTCGATGGTCTGCCACGAGTAGGCCAGTTCGTTGTCCCACTTGTGGTCTTTGTTGTTCGCGTTCTTCCTCAGGCGCTCCGCCTCCGTCCGCTGCAGCATCTGATCGATGCAGATGAAGTAGTTCCGAATGAGCTGCTTTTCCTTCGCCGTGAAGACGTAGGGGCTACCGATGTTCCCGTACTGCTTCATCACCATCTGCGTGAATCGCTCGCTTGCACTGGGCTTCTTCTCTTCCTGCTGCTGCGTGACCATCTGATTGTTTTCCGCCATGTTACGATGCCTCCCTTACAGTGAGTTCCTTGTCGGTGCTTACGCTCAGCGTGATTAACTGACTATCCGTGTGGGCCAGCACGTTCACGCTCTCCGCGCCGTCCACAAACAGGGGAATGAACACGTCGTAGTGCCTGGACAGGACATTGATGATCTCCAAATCCGCGTTCACCTGCGCCGCCGTGTTCGCGCTCTCGTATGCCACGAGGCCGCTGTCGCACGGTATCATGCAGTTGCACACGTCCGTGATTCCTCCGTTGATCTGCGTCTCGAACAGCTTCCAGCGGATGGTCGGGAAGCATGCGTTGATGCTCTCTTCCAGCGCCGCGCAGCGGTCAGCGACAAACTTCTCTGCCAGCGCAATGAGCTGTTCCAGCTCTGCCAGTGCCGTCCCGATTTCCTGCTGCTGCCGCTCCAGCTCCGCGATGCGCTTCTCCGTCTCGATGCCCGCGTCCCTCCGCGCAATGATGGCTTTCTTTTCGTCCATCTGCGTCTGCAGCTCCGCCCTGCGCTGCATCAGCGCAAGCACCTTTTCGTCCGGGGATTCGTTCTGCTTCGCTTGTAGCTCCCTGATCTGCTGCCGCAGTTCCTCAATTCGGCTGTTCACGCTGTAGTCCGGGGCCGTCGGATAGATTCTGAGCAGTTCGCTCACTTCGTCCCTGCGCTGTTGCGCCTCTTCCGAGCGCTTCGTGGTGTCTTCGATCTCCCTGTCCAGCTCACTCAGCGCCGCCGTCAGCGTCTCGACTTCCTGCGCTGCCTCCGCGCCACGCCTCTTGATTTCGTCCAGCTTCGCCTTTTTCTCGGAGGCGAACCTCTGTTCTTCCGCTGCCCGCGCCTCTGCGATCTTCTCTTCCGGCAGCGCCTGTCCGCATGTCGGGCAAATCCGCTCGCCCTCCGCCCACTGGAATTTCTCGCCGCGCACACTGGTGTATGATGTCCGCAGGCTGTCGCGCTGCTCTGTTACCCTCACGAGCTGTGCGTCGGTCTGTTCCCGGCGCTTCTTCGCCGCCAAACACAGCTCAATCGCCCTCCGCAGGTCATCCGCTGCTTCGTCCCGGCACTTTTCGAGCTGCCGCTTGCCATCCGCCCAATCCGACGCGACCTGCCTCGTGAGGCTCGTGACTTCCTGCTCCAGCGCCACGATCTGATTTGTGGTTCCTGCGCTGCTGCTCTGCGCTCTCACGTCCGCGATCATTCCGTTGATGCGCTCGATGCTCTCCGCGTTGTCCTTCACGATGTACTCCGCGTCCGCGACCTCCGTCTTCCCGAACGTCGGCAGGGCTTTCTTCGCTTCGTCGATGCGCACCGGGATCATCTGCAGCTCCGTGTTCGTGCGCTTACGCTGATCTGCGAGCACCTTCCTCAGGTCATCGATGCCGATGTTCCTCTGCCCGCACTCATCCGCCAGCGGCCTGTATTCGTCCGTGTCCAGCAGCTTCGCGTCCACGTCTCCGCCGCTCAGTGTGAGAAGCTGGCCTCTGCGCTTCTTCCATTCCTGCGCGTTGAACGCCGCCAGCGTTCCGATCAGCCGGAACACCTCTTCCGGGGCGATCTCCGCGATGCGGGCCTTGAAGTCTTTCAGCGCCGTCTCCACGTCGTTTATCCAGTAGGTGGATGCGTTGCCCTGATAGACCGGGTTCGTGCTGCCGCGCTTCTTCACCCAGTTCTCACGCTGCGTCCGCCTGAGATTGAATGCCTTGCCGTCCAGCAGACATACCAGCTCAACCGTCGTATCGAGGTTGTGGACTTCCTTGCCCTCCGCGTCCAGCGGCTTTTCCCGGAAGTTGTCGCTGCCGGGGGCATTGCCGTGGGAATCCTTGTTGAACAGCACCCACGTGAATGCGTCTGCGATGCTGCTCTTGCCCGTCCCGTTCATGCCGAAGATGTGCGTCTCCGTGTCCGCGAAGTCGATGGACAAGCTGCGAATCCCCTTGAAATTCTCGATGATGATCTTCTCCAATGACAGCCTCATTTCTGTACCTCCCCTTACTTGAAAAAAAGTCCGAACACGATCTGGCCTATGATGTTCGCCACGATGAATGCCAGCGCCCCGAGTACCGCGATTCCGAACGCTTCCAGCCTGTCGGCCTTTTCGCCGCTGCGCTTCTCTTCGCGCTTGTACGCTGCTACGGCCTTTGCGTAGTAGGCGGCATCCTGCTTCGCCTGCTTTTCCAGTGACCTTACTTCGTTCTCCAACGCCTCGTTCAGGTCTCTCTCGCTGTCGAGCTGCCTCTGCAGCGTCTCCGCGAACACCTTCGCGTCATCCGCCGCCGTCAGCGCCTCTTCGATGTCGTGCTGGACTTCCTTGCTGACAAGTCCCTGCGCGATGACCTGTCGGAGCCTGTCTTCGCTGCCGCCCTGCAGCAGCATGACCGTCGCCCTCTTGTTATCGCTGTCCATTGCCTACCTCCGCTCTATTGCTCTGGTGCTGATGTGTGCTGCCTGCGCCATTCCTCGAATGCCTCGATCTCAACCCTGAGGGTTGTCCCGCGCCTGAAAAGGTGTCCCGTCCGCTCGAATTCGTGCATGATCTGATTCGCCGTTGTCCGGCTCACCGCCAGTATCGTCTGCACATCCTTCGTGCTGTAGTATCGCTTCTCGACTTCCATCGTCTCACCGCCCTTTCAGCAGCGTCCGCACTCTCTGTGCGCTCTGCATCATCTCTGTGACCTCTTTGAGAATCCTGTCCTTCAGTTCCGGGTCATCGATCTTCCCGTCTGCGCCATCCTTCATCGCTGCCGTCTGCATCGCCAGTACATCGTCCATCTCCGCGAACATGCTCATCAACGCGCCGGACAGCTCGTAGCTCGCCGTTTCCGGGTGTACCCTTCCGTAGCTCGCCGGGTACTCCGTCCGCATCCAGTTCGTCCACTTGTCCGGGTCTCCCAGCTCGTAGCAGATTTCGTACATGACATCCGGGTTCGGCTTGATCTTCCCGCTCTCGTAGCGATAAATCGTCGTTGCGTCGCACGAAATGCGTTCCGCGAGGTCTGCTGCGCTGATTTGCTGCGTCTCTCGCCATTTTCGCAGGTCGTTTCCTGTAAATGCCGCCATTGTGCGTTCCTCCCTGCGATGTTATGCTTTATTCGTCGCCGGGGAAACCGGCTCCACGACAGGAGGTATCAGCTCATGCAGCGTCTTTCCGTCCAGCCTCAGCGCCGCGTACTGCTTGAGGGTCTGCCTGTACATCTCCCTCATCCACTCTGCCGTACTTCGATATCCCAGCCCCTTGACAGCCTTGATCAGCGCCGCCTTTTCTTCCGGCTTGAACCAGAAGAACAGCCTCTCTTGACCTTCGTGTCCGTGGTTCCCGCTCTGCTCTGCTCTCTGCCTGACCGGGGCTTCCAGCGAATTGAGCGGGATTGTCGCTCTCTCTTCCGTCTCCGTTTCGGCCTTGACCTCTGCCGTATGCAGCGGGCTTTCCGTGGGCCTCTGCCCTTCGCTCTTGCCGGTGACGTTCAGGTTCAGCTCCGCTTCGTCGTACAGGTCTGTCGCCAGACATCCGAACGTCTCGCACATCGCCGCCATTCCTTCGCGTGTCGGCAGCGCGATTCCGTTCACGATGAAGCTCATGCAAACCTTACCCATGTCCGGCATCTGCTTGGAAAGTGCTGCTGCGCTCATTTTCTTGTCGGCAAGCATAACCCTGATTCGGTTGTCTATCATGCCGCTGCGCCTCCTCTGCTCGATGTCGTTCGTCTTTACCTGATGGGCTTCTCGCTCAGGAACTTCCTCGGATTCTGCCGCAGGAAGTCGCAGATGCGAAGCGCCGACTTGACATCCGGCTCGTACAGTCCCTTCTCGACCCTGCTGTAAGTGCTGATCGCCACGTTCGCCGCCTGTGCGACTTCCGTCTGCGTGTAGCCCTGTTCCTTGCGGGCCTTTTCGAGCCACGACCTATCGAAGATCACTCCGCCTCTCATTGGTTTTCCCTCCATTCCCGACGCTTTTTCGTTTGCATATTCGCAAATTATGTGATACAATACCCGAAGGATTATACCGAGGCTTTGCTGCGCGGTGCCGTGCGTCGTTCGCCACCGTCCGGGGAGCGTGCCCTCTGCGTTGTCAGCTCCGAAACTGCGGATTGCTCCGCGATTTCGTATCGACTATCCCCAATTATAATCCTTTTTGCGTATTTGTCAATACTCAAATTTGACTTTTTGAAAATATTTTCGTATTGGAGGTTCCTGTGATGCAGAATGTCGTTCTCACACCGACGCAACGTATGAATCAAGCCCTCATCGACCGGCACATACAAAAAAAGGTACTGGCCGACGCCATCGGCGTTCCGGCCACCACCCTGAACTCATGGATAAACCGTGGCGGCGATTTCCCCGCCAGCTACATCGTCCCCGTCGCCGAAGCTCTCGGAGTGCATCCCCTCTGGCTGCTCACCGGCGAAGACCATGTCCTGCCTACCATCCCTGATTCCTTCGTGGAGCTGAAAGAGGACGAGCTGTTCCTGCTGCAAACCTTCCGCACCCTCGACCAGGAGGGCCGGGTTGTCGTTGCCAATAAAGCCGTCGAAGAGCTGCGCCGCGTCAAGGCTGAACAGGGGAGTGCGTCGCCAGCGAGCGGCGCTACTGCGTAAAAAAGCTGCTGCGATGTGGGGCGACAGCCCGCCGGTGCTTCTGAATTTCCCTGAGCCGTAGCCTCGCGCGCGCGTATAGTATATATCTATATATCGTCTCTCTGTCTGTAGGTATGTACTACCACTACTACTATGGTTATGGTTCGGTTGGTTTCTGTGGGGTTTCGGCATGGTTTCTACCCGGTTGTTCCACATCCAAAAACCCGGTTGTTACCCGGTTTCTACCCGGTTTCGTAACCCGGTTATGCTGTGGTTGTTATATGGTAATTTCCCGGTTGCTTATCTGATTTCAGGAGGTATTGCCATGAGGAAACTGGCCTCTGCTCTATTGGTTCTTCTTTCAGTGTCTCTCTGCGCTGCTGCTGAGATGTATCCTTCCGGCTGGTATTCGCTCCACGGTGATGACGGTTCTGTTCTGTCGCCCTTCTATATGCCGTATGGCTGCACAGTCTCTCTACCTGATTCGATGTCCCTGTCTCCGCTGGAAACGGTGCTGCCATTCACGGCTGCGCCGGGAATTTATAAAGTCCCGTCTGATGTTCCTCCCGGAACGTACTCCGTGAAATGCGATGATTCATCTTCGTGGTGCATCGTTTCTGTCTGGGATGATGCTGGCAAGCTGGTTATCTCTCAGGTCATGCACTCGGATGAAGGAGGCGTTATCGCATCGGTTCCGATGTCAGATGGCTATTCCTTCGAGGTGGAGAAAGGGAGCGCCCACTTTGATGCGGCTGTCGGCGTGACCTTTGACTTCTCCGAACGAGAGGAATCCTCTGACCGGCTCTTCGTTCCGAAGCCGGGAACATCCCTTCTCGATGTCGCGGAATCTGCCGTCGACGGAAACTGAGGTGCCGCCATGAATGATCTGATCTGGTGCTCTTCCTGCGGAACTGATGTTTCCCTTGCGCGGGCCGTCGCTGAGCTGCCATGTCCCTGCTGTGGCAGCACGGACTACTTCGTGCTGGCTACCGATGCCGAATATGATGCGCTCTTGTCCCTCTCCGAGCGGATGCAGCGTATCGGCTGCTGGGAAGTCGCTGAGGCTGCATTCCGTCGCTGCCGCGATCAGGGGTACATCTCCACAGCCGATTGTAATCTGTCCCTCCGCGCTCTTTCGTGGCGGAAGGAGTGCTCCGAGGTTGCCCGCGATCTCATCCGCTCATCCTCCGCCGCCCTGACCGTCGATGCTCTGCGCTCCCTGCTTCTCAATGAGTACGACGAGTACACCGTCGGTTGGCTGCTGACTGAGTTCACCGGGCTGCGCCGCGTCCCCTTTGACAACACCTACATCGTCGAGGTGCCGAATGCCGCACAAGAAACGTAAAGGCGAGCGGCCTGATGGTCTCATTCAGGTCTCTCTGCAAGTCGGCTTCCGCGCCGACGGAAAGCCTGACCGCAAGTTCTTCTACGGCCATTCCCGTGCGGAGGCCGAGCGCAAGCGCGATGCCTACAAGCAGCGTGTCGGCTCTTCCTTCTCCCCGAACATCACTGTCCGGGAATGGGTCGAGGTTTTCAAAAAGACATACCGCGAGGGTGTCGATGATGCCTACATCGATCAGGACAACGTGCCATACAACAGGCTTGTCTCCGCGCTGGGCTGGAAACGGATGGTTGACGTCCGCGAATCCGATCTCCAGTCCGCGCTCAATGCCGTCTCAGGCATGTCCTTCTCAACCGTGGACAAGTACGTCCAGTGCATCCGCCGGGTCTTCCTTCGTGCGCAAAAAAATAAGGTCATCAGCGATAATCCCGCTGCTGACCTTATCGTGCCTCCGTCTGTCAAGGGCACCCACCGCGCCCTCGAACGCTGGGAGGTTGAGCTGATCCTGGACAACTGGAACAATCCGAACACCTGCGCCGGTCTATGGGTGCTGCTCATGATGCTCTGTGGCCTCCGTCGCGGTGAGATGATGGCGCTCGATTGGTCTGCTGTCGATCTCTCCGTTCGTGCGCTGCACGTCCGGCAGGTCGCCGTCATCCACAGCAACCGGGCCGTGATCGCGGAGCGGGCGAAAACTGATGCGGGGCTTCGCACCCTCCCGATCTGTCAGGCCCTCTTTGATGCGCTCTCCGCTGTCCCTGTCGAGAAGCGCGTAGGGCCTGTCTGCCGCTCTGCAAAGGGCAAGCCCCTGTCTGAGGCTGCTGTCCGTCGCGGCCTGCAACAATTCTGCGCGGTGCTCACTCGCATCCGCAACGGCGAATCGACCGAGAAGCCTGTCCGCCTCTCCAAAGCTGCGAAGGCTGCACAGGACGAGCGCCGCGCCTCCCCGGACTACGTGACCTTTTCCTTCCGCGCTCACGATCTCCGTCACACCTTCGCCACCGCCCTCTACGATGCCGGGGTCGATGTCAAGGCTGCGCAGTATTTTCTCGGTCACGCCGATGTCCGCATGACGATGGACTTGTACACCCACCTGTCCCGCGAACGCGATTCCGCTTCCCGCTCGCAGATCGTGTCCCTGTTCGACGCATGGGTGAGGGAGCGGATGCAGGACGCAGCTTCGTTGCCGTCTCCGTCTCTCTGGACAGCGCGTGTGGTGCTCGCCGTGCCGCCTGAACCACCAAAAAGCACCGATAATTGAGTGCTCTGTGGTAAAAATGTGGTAATTCGCTTTCCTGCTGTCTGTACCTCGTAGCGAAAAGCCTTGCGCCGCAGGGCTTTTCAGGGTTTTGTCTGGTTTTTGTCACCTTGCTTCGGGACCAAAAGGTCGCAGGTTCAAATCCTGTCACCTCGACCAACAAAACCCCACGGAAATGCCTGATTCCGTGGGGTTTTTCGTTGCCCTGCCTCCGCTGCGCGTCTCTTTCCTGCCGTTTCTAACAGGCCATGCGTGGTAAAAACGTGGTAATTTACCACATCCGCAATCTTGTCCGCATGGTAGTACCTGCGTCGCTCGTGACGCAATCTGCCATCTCAAAGCTCTCAGGCGGCACTCAGGAGCGTTCTCCGCCCGTATGCGGTAAATCCTTCGCCCTATGTGGCGGGGCCGCTCTGAGGGCCGTTAAATCGCGTTAAACAGCGGCCTCCGCGTGAGAGACCGCTGTGCCGTCTATTTCCGCCTGTACCTGCGCTTCGCTTCGCTGTATTCCTTGACCGTCGTGAATCCGCTGTAGGCTGCTGCCTGTTTCTGTGCTTCCGCCTTGCTTTTCGTGAAGCTGCCGAACACGGGAATCCATGCGTACCCTTCCTGATGGATGTAGAACAGCCCAGAATCCTTGTCTTTTGACACGACGTAGAATCTCATGCCGTCTCGCCTCCGCCTCAGTTGCACCGCCGGAGCAGGTCAACGATGTCATCCAAGCCATCCGGGAGCGGTGCCTTGACCACGTTCCCGTCGTTCATCTCTCCTATGGTGCCGTCCGCGTATTGCCGGGTGCGTTTGCCTGTGTCGTACCGCAGGAAGAATCTGTTCTTCTTGATGCTATCCGGCTCGTACTCGTATTCCGGGTAGAGCGTCAGTCCGAGCGTCGGTTCTTCGCAGATGTCTCCGACGGTGCCGTTCACAAAAAAGTAGATGGACGTATGGCAGCTCAGGCCGAACGGGCCGTAGATTTTGTAGGGCATTTCGATGGCTTTTGAAATCCTCTCCGCCATCGGGACGATGACGTTGTTATACCATCCGGGGATTTCGCGCTCCAGCTTGTCGAGCCGCTTCTGATGCCTCTGTATGAGGCTCATCAGCTTTTCGCGGTCTTCTTTGTTCTTCCTGTCCGCCTCGATGTAGGCGGTGTAGATTTCCTGCATCATTCGCCGTCGCCTCCCTTCTCCGCTTCTTTGTGCTTCGCCTGTAGGTGCTGGGCGTATAGCTTCGTCCCGATTCCGAAGTTCCACGCGTTCTTCGTGATGTACTCGTAGTAATCCGGGTCGTACTTCTTCAGGATTTCAAGCGTCTTTTCATCGGTCATTCCGTATCGTTCCTCCCTCCGTTGAAATGCCGGTGGACTTCCGCCCACCGGCACCCGTCTGTCCTTATGCGACCTTCCGCTTCGCCGGTGCGGGCTGCTGCAGCCGGTTCCACTGCGACTTGCTCATTCCGAGGATGCTGTAGCCGATGCTCTCCATCGCCGTCGAGCGGTCGTAGCTCTCCACATCCTGCGCGGCGCGGGTGACGGCGTTCGCCAGCCCGTACAGGCTGAACTCTCCGCCCCTGATGAGGTGATCGAGGACGCCGCTGCTCTCTTTCTGGTTGATGCCGTAGTCCGTCGCCGCCAGCTCCACCATCGCGGGGATGTCCGGCGCGGTGATCTTCGCTTCTTTGGCGTCCTTCATCATCTGCACGACCTTCTCGAACCGGGTCTGATCGACGGCTGCGCGGACGGTGTCCTGCACCTTCATCATCAGCGCCCTGTCATCCGCCGCCAGCGTTGCGCTGCTGTACAGCGTGTAATCCTCCGCCGCCTCATTGCCGCGTCCTATGTGGTAGCGCCGGGTCGCTGCGTCGTTCACGACCATGCCGTTCGTGCACACCAGCCTGTAGACCAGCGGCTGGACTGCCATGCTTCCCATGCCGACCTCGGAGTTGGTAATCAGGATCCCGCTCTGCACGATGTCGCCGGGAGTAACCTCCGTCTGCAACCGGGGATTGACAACCTTGATGTACATGCGTTCGTCGGTGACTTCGCAGCTCTCCACGCGGGCATCCTTGATGTCGCTGATGATCGGGAGTACCGCTTCCGCGATCTCGAAGTTGTCAATCCGGCGGTACTTGTCGGAGAGGAATGCGCGGGCTGTTCCGTCGAGGGTGCGCACCATGCGGGTCTGCGGATTGTGGTTGAACCACTCGTTGACGTTCATCGTCAGCAGTTCCGGGTGCTCCGTGCGCATCTTGTCGTAATACTTCGCCGGGATGCCGAGCGAGGCGCCGATCTGCCGGTGCGCGATGTCGTTCACGCTCAGGATGGTGTTCTGCCGCTGCGCCGGGTTCTGCATCGTCAGCATGTGGCCTCCGTCCGGGGTCGCGTCCATGACGAGGTTCCGAGTGTCGATCAGGTAGTCGTGCTTCGCTTCGCGCTGCCGGGTGAGTTCCTGAGCCAGTTCCATCAGAGTGCGTCCAAACTTCATTGTGGTGTCCTCCCTTTCATTCTGTCGATATGGATTAGTGCTGCGCGGTCATCTCTGCGATGACCTTGCGCTTGATGACGTCGTAGTAGCGGTTCTTCCACCGCAGGCTCTTGTGGGGGTAGCTGGGAATCGCGTAGCAGCGGTTCAGGACCTCGTTCCTGATGTAGTCGCTCTGGATGATCGCGTTCCGCAGCTCTTCGTCTTCGATGCTCGCCGCGATGCTCACGACGCTCTCGCAGCTCATGTGGGCGATTCCCAGCTTCTTCATGGTGTCTTTCCTCACTGCCGTCGTTCCTCCGTGGCGGGATGTTCATTGCTTCGTGTAGACCACCTTCCAGCCGTTCTCTCTGGCCTTGCGCTCAATCTTGCTGATTCGGCTCATAAGGTCGTACATGCTGACCTCGATAACTCCATCCACGACCTTGAAGGTCTTTCCCTGTACGCTGATGCGCTTCGTCATGGTGATTTTCCTTTCTGCCCGTCTCGCCGATGGCCCAGCGTTGTCGGTTCGGTTACGCGGCCTTGAACTCTTTCACGTCCCACATCTTCATCGTCCCGCCGGTATAGTTCGGAACCTCCCTCGTGTCGATCTCTCCGCTCTGGGAGATATAGAAGTGGAGCTTCGTCATCGTGTCATACCCTTCAAGCAGCATGTCAACGCTGTAGTGGGTTTCGTCGGTCTCCATCGTGCCGCCGGGGAAGGCGTCGAGCTTGCAGTAGACGATCTCGTCGCTGTAGCCGTAGTGCCAGCCGTCTACCGCGTCCCGGAACATCCTGAGCAGGTCGCCATCGGTGTAGATTTCCTTGAACTCTTTCATCTGCTGCTTCGTGCGCTCCAGCTTGTCAAGCGTGGTGTAGGCCTTGTTGATCGTGATCTTCATGTGCGTAGCCTCCAATCCGTATTTTCGTTGTGTTCCTACCAACTGAGGCTATTATACTACGTTAGAATATTGATGTCAACCCATAAATACGCATTTTCGTAACATTTTTTTCATAAATCGTATCAACGACGCAAAATAATAGCCCGCCGATGCTGGCGGGCTTGAATCTGCGTATCACTCCGTCGGCTTCCGCTTTCGCGGTTTCCCGACGTATCTGCCGGAGGTCACACGGCCATCGATGTACGGTTCGTCTTCGTCGATGAACCAGTCGCGGCCCAGCTTCTTCGCGGTTCTGAATCCTCCGCGTAGGGCTTTCTGTCGCACGATGTCGATGTGCTTCCCGTGGCGCTGCGCATATTCCTTCAACGTGATGATTGCCACTTTGCTTGCCTCCCTTCGTGGCATTGCTATCCTTGCATAATTCTATCAGCGCCGCGCTGCCTTGTCAAGCTTCCGCCTTGCCTCATCCGCCTTTGCCCGTTCCCGTTCAAGCTCCGCCGCGTATGCCAGATCGTCCAGCTCCGCTTTCAGCCCTTCGTCCAGCGCATCGACCCAACTCTCCGGGATTTTGTGGAAGCCGCACAGAGCGCCCGCCAGCCCGCCGGTGATCGCTCCGATGGTGTCCGCGTCCCCTCCGAGGTTGACCGCAATCTCCACGGCCTTGCGGAAGTCCGTGGAGTAGCGCGTTGCCTGCCTGATGCTCCATACCGCCGCGAGGAAGCTGTCCTTCACGTAGCCGGTGGGATTCGGCGTGAATCCGGGCACCATGGCCCGGCGGTAGTCCGTCTTCCTGATCTCGTACTGGAAAACGTCCCATCGGGAATCGAACACTTTCCTGTTCAGCATCCTGCCGATGATCCTGCTGTACAGCTCGCAGGCCTCCGCTGCTTCCGGGTCGTAGTGCGTCATCCGGCTTATCGTCCCGGCCCAATGAGCGATGTTGTCTTCGCTGTAATAGTAGCAGGGGACGTAGGCCGTGCGCATCAAACTTCCGTTGCCTGCGCTGCGCCCTCCGAGGTTGATGTGGGCTTCCTTCGCTCCGTCAAGCCAGTCTTTCTGCGACGGCAATATGATGTTCCCTCTCTCCCTTGCGAGCCACTGTGCCCTGTTGATGCTCAGTCCGCAGGTGCTTCCGATGTCCTTTGGCCCTCCGTTGGCCCACTTGATGAAGTTCTCTCCGATGCTCTGCACCGGGGCGTTCGGCTGCTCGCAGATGCCTCTTGCCACGCAGAGCGTCATCTGCGTATCGTCGGTCACTTCGCCGGGGCGGACGTTCAGCCATCCTCCGCCGATCATCTCCGTTACGCGCCCGTGCTGCTCTTTGATGCTCTCTGCGCTCATAAACTCTACCGGCGCTCCGAGCGCGTCCCCCACGGCCACGCCGTAGAGGACGCCCCTGATCTTATCGTGCTGCATGTGATTCATTCTCCGTTGCCTCCCTTTCTGATGTCCTTCGTGCTGTCGCCCTCGATGTAGTCGGGCATGGCTCCAAATTCTCCGCTCAGGCACAGCGATGTCGCCGCGCATACGATGGTCATTACCGTGGTGTCGAGGCTGTTCCAATCCAGCGCGTTCTTCAGCCCGCGCTTCGCCGCGTCGTACCCGACCTTTTGCGTCGTGAGCCGTATCAGCCTCGCTACGTGCTCTTTCAGCACCCGCTTGTCCGCTTCCGTGTCGGCGTTCTTCCCTGAGTTCTGACCCATCCAGAACATGCCCCACATGGAATCTTTCAAGCCTGCCCGCCAGTCGATCTTATCCGGCATCGGCTTCGCCTCCCTCCGTCTGCTGCGTCGCCCTGATGATCTTCCTGTAGACCATCGCTTCCAGCGCGTCGCCGATTTCCTTCTCCGTGAAATACGCTCTCTGCTCCACGTGCCGGATGTGGTTTCCGAAGTAGTCCGCGCTCAGGAGCCGTACTTCGACCTCGCCGGAGTGCTCCGTGTCGTTTTCCGAGTGCGTGAATGCCCTGAGCAGCTTGCCCTCCGACCTGTCTACCACGACGTGCATCATCTCACACACCGTCCTCTCCGTCGTATGCGCCGGGGAGGATTTCCCCGGCCGTGAAACCCCTGACGATCATGTTGCCGATGCGCTGGAGTTCCTGCGGAATGAGGTCATCGGCGCGGATGTGCTGCCCTTCGTCTCCGAGGTACTGGACGTACCACCAGTTTTTCGGGGTGCTCTTTTCCTTTTGATCGAGGAACCGCAACTCATGGATGGCGAGCCTCAGCTTCTTCGCCGTCGGTGTGTTCGGGTTCGTCAGCTTGTCCAGCTTCTCTTGCAGCACCATCGCCGCAAATTCGAGGTTGCTCAGATCATGCGGATTTTTCATACTCTTCATCCTCCCTCTCCGTCTTCCGCAGGAGGCCTGCTTTCCGCAGGCGCTCCCTGTTCCTCTGTTCGATTGCCCGCATCAGTGCGAGCTTGTTCTTGACCGTCACGCTGCCGCCTCCCTTCTCAATGATCGCATTCGTCGAAGTAGTTGAAGATCGCATCGATGGCTTCGCGCTCCGTCTGCTTCTTCGTGATGGCGTCCACGAGGTTGTGCCCTTCCTGATAGGTGCTTTCGTCGATCAGCCCTGCCGCGTTGTAGGCCATCATGATGCCGAGCGTCTTCGCTGTGTTCAGGTTGTCCCTGTGCCTCGCTACCGCGAGCAGCGCCGTGGACAGCAGCGTCGCCGTCTGCCGGTTCAGGTTCCAGTAGGCGATAAAGCCCTGGATGATTACGAGGTACTGCTCATTCATCGTCTTCGCTCCCTTCTTCGAGGAAAATCGTCACGCGCTCGTATGGGCCTATGGTGCCTTGAAATGTCCTGATCTTGTACATCATGTACTTCCAGATTCCCGTGTAGGTCTTTACCCTGATGCCGTCCATCGTGTTCCAGAAGTTGATGCGTTCCCTCTCCGCCCACTCCGCTATCTTCGCGGACGGGACGAAATTCTTTCCGGCTTTCTGATCGAACGTGAATGTCTCCACCCATTTGATTGCGTCGTAGTGCTCCGCGCTCCGATGATTCACGTACCGCAGGATTCCGTCGATGGTGTAGGCGTAGCCTCCGTTCGTGTCCATGTTCACCCTCGACCAGTGGTAGGGGAAGCCGGTGCAGTTCGCCGCGCCGTCGAACCGGCACATCTGCGTCGCCAGCTCCCTGCCGCCCCTGAACCGCATCACGTCGCCTTCGACCTCTGTCCCGTCCTTCGCCGTAAAGCGGATGTACACGCGGTAGTTGCCGACGTCCAGCCCCTTTACGCTGCTGTCGTTCGCTGCGAAGTTGCATCCGCGCTTCTCGACGAGCAGGTAGTTCTTGTCACCAATCCTCATCTTCATCCTCCCATTCGTCATCGTCATCGTCGCGCCACTCGAAACGGTACGGCCCTTCCGCCTCATAGATGGAATCGACCTTTCCTCTATGCGCCATCCGCTCCAAACGCTCGTCATCCATCAGCCTGTCCGCAAGCGCTTTGAGCAGGTCTTCGTAGTCGCCCTCCGTGAAGCACTGGTAGATGCGGTCGAGGATGTCCGCCGCGTTTGTATACTTCCGCAGCCAGTTCGCGTAGCTGCTCAGGTCGTTCGCCCAGCCGGCCAACGCGCCCGTGTTGTCGAACACGTCTCCGTCGTTGTACCACTTGTAGACCAGCTTGTTGACCGCCGTCACGGTCTGCGTTGCTTGATTCTCGCCCTCGCCGAACTCCGGCAGGTACTTCCCGTTGATCGCCTTGAACTCGATCTTGCCGAAATAGCTCCAATCTACCATTGCTTTCCCTTTCTCACCTGCCATCATCAGCGCCGGGTGGTGAATCCACGGCGGACGGGCTTTCGCCCGTTTCGGCTCAGTCCAGAACCTCATCCATGTATGTGACCTCTCCGTCGGCTACGGTCTCCGCGAATGCCCTTGCTTCGCGCTCCGTGTTGAACGTCCGAATCCACTCAGGCCTCTTCCCGTGCGGTGTGTCCATCCAGTCGTATTCGACCATCCACGTCCTCTTCCCGAATTTCATGCTGCTCGCCTCCCTTACTTCCTGTACCCGAGAATCTGCCAGAAGTTGTCTTTGTCGTGCAGCTTTTCGATGAACTTGTTCATCGCCGCCTCCGTGCGGAAGCTCTTGCGCTTCGTGATGATCTCCGCCTTGCGGTTGAATTCCTGCCATGCTACCTCGAACATTTCCTTGCCCTCCCTTATCCCTTCAAGAATTGCTCTGCGATGATCTTCGCTGCCGCCTGGAATGCTTCCAGTGTGATCTTGCCCTCTGCCAGCATCCTGTGGTTTCCTTTGTTTGCCGCTTCTACTCCATCGACTTCCATGTACCACTTGATTGCGACGATGTAATCGTTGACCGTGCCCTTCATTGCTTTTTCCCTCCGTTTTGTGTCGTTCCCGTAACATTTCCTTAACTCTTGATGCTATTATACTACGTTAAAATAGCTATGTCAATAGAAAAATACGCAATTTCGCAATAAAATTTTCAATATCGTATCATACAACGAAAAAAGAGCGCACCCGGCGGAAATCCGGGTGCGCTCTTGCGTATCATGTTCTATTTTCCAGCTTTTGCGAACGTAATCTCGTATCCGCCCATCGCCGCCAGCGCAACAACAAAGGCATTCACCACCGCGAGCAGCGCGTTCTCCGCCGTCAGGCCGGTGGTAAAAGCTGTCGCAACCAGCATGATAATCAGCGCGATTGCGTATGCCACAAGCCGTGTGGGGATGTTTCCGAACGCCTTGTCGAGCGGCAGCTTGAGGAACTGTACGATCAATAGTGTTGCTGCTGTCGCTCCGGCTATTGTTGCGAGGTAAGCCCATGTGAACGGGGTCTGAGGGCCGGGTGTCGGCTCAGGTTCGTCAGTGACGATCTCCGTCGCTGCCGCGCTGGGCTTGATCTGCTCTTCCGCCTCCGTCGCGGGAGGCTCCGTTTCTGCCATGACCGGCAGGACGCAGATGGCGAAAACCATCAGCGCAACCAGAACCAGAATCAGGATTTTCTTCATGTTGCATTCTCCCTTCTACTTCAGGGGCAAACGGTTGACCTCTCGCATCAGGTTGTCGAGGTCTCCGTTGCCGCCTAATCCTTCGTGGTAACAGTCGTGCATCTCTTTGAGAATCCGGCGGTCATCGAAATCCACCGCTCCGTCCGAGATGTATTTCAGGCCAAGATATCGAATGCGGTCATAGAGCATCAATTTCTGTGCTGTCTTGATGGCCTCGATGTCTTTGTCTTTCCCGTCATCCTTGTCGTACTTCCGCTTCCTCCGCTGCCTGATTCCCTCCGCGATGGCGTTGATCAGCGCGGCTACCGCTGAACCTCCGAGCAGACCGCCTATGATGGCGATGATGATTCCAGTGTCCATCGGTGCCTCACCTCCAATCTGCGCGGTTGATCGCGTAGAAAAAAAGCGCCAGCACGATGATTGCGGGCAGCGCGAGTTTGAGGAACCGCATCCCGGCGGTGATCAGCAGGTCGGTCTTCGCCACAGCGATCTGGATTTGCCTCTCCACGCTCATCAGCTCTCACCGCCTCTCATCAGCCATTCGAGCGTTCTTCCGTTCATGAGCAGATTCTTGTCCACGTGGGTCTTGATGCCGTCGATCTTGCCCTTCTCCGTGTACTGCCACAGGTCGCACTCGAAATCCGGCTTGTACCCGTTCGGCTCGCCGATGTCGTTCTTCGCGTAGCGAGGAATCCATACAAAGTCGAACAGGCTGCGCAGTTCGTCGAATCTGTAATCCTTGTAGTGGTGGTGCGCGACGTATGCGCCGACGCGCTTGATTCCGAGGTCGCGCAGCGTCTTGACGAAAGCCCTGACGCCCGCCTGCGTGATGCAGGTCTGCTCCATGTCGATGCAGTAGAACAGCGGGTCGTACCCGCTGGCGTACTCCACCATCTTGATGGCTTCGTCTTCGCCCTTCGCCGCGTCTCTCGCGTAGCTGTAGCAGAACACTCCGAATGGGATGCTCCGCTCCTTCATCGCTCTGGCGTATTCGTCGAACCGGGTGTCCTTATCGCTTCCGATGGAAGCGCGGGGAATCACGAGGCTCACATGGGGCTTGAGTGCGTCGAAATCAATGCTGCCCTTGTGGTAGCTGATGTCGATGATCTCTTTGCCGGTGGTGCTGCCCTCTACATCACCGGCTTGCTCAAAAGGGTAGAAGATGAAGAACTGCTTCCTCTGCTCTTCAAACGCGGCGAGTTTCTGCCGCTTCCGGGTGGAGGATGCCGGGTCGTTCGCGTACATGTAGGTATCGTCGCACCGCCACAGGCAGATGTAATGTCCGCCCTTCGTCCAGTAGCCGGGACCCATGCTGGCGACCACGAGGCATCCGGCCTTGATCGCGGCCTTCGCCGTCGCCATCGACTTCGTCTGTACAAACTTCGTGAAGTTGTAGGCTTTGGCGATGCTCTTGAAGAAGTCCCATGCGGTGCCGCTGTTCTTCGTGCGGAAGCCGTGGTCGAGCGCGTACTGGCACATTTCCACCGGGGTCAGATTCTTGTTTACCCACGTCGCCATGATGTCAGCCATCGAGGTCGGGCCGCAGCCGGAATTGGCGATCGTTTGCTTCTTATTGCCGCAGCTCGTATAGGGCTTCTTTCCCCACCTGCTGTCGCCCTGCTTGTAGTCTACCGGCTGCTTCGTGCCGGTGCCGGAGGTCTTCGCCGTCCGGGTGTACTCGCAATCCCACAGCGCCAGCCAGTCGTTCAGCTCCACGTTACCCGTGGCTTCCAGCCCTGCCGTAGTCTGGAATGCGATGACGTTCTTCCGGGTGTTGCTGCCGTACTTGCCGTCGATGCTCGTAGAGACCAGCGCCTGTACCGCCTTGACGTACACGCTGCACGAGTAATCCTTGTACATGACGGCGGGGAGCGTCTTCACCAGCTCCGTGAGGGTCTGAGGGCCTGCCTTGCCGTCAACCGTCAGCCCGTGCTCCCTCTGGAAATTCTTCGTCGCGGTTTCGAGGGCAATCGAAAAATCATCCTCAACCGGGAATCCCATCAGCAGCCGGTAGGCCCGTACCGCCTGCTTCGAGTTGGATTTACTGCCGTGTTTCAGGATCATCTTCCGTCACCTCCACCAGCTCCCCGTCGATCATCACCATCACGGTGTCGTGCTCGACCTGCTCTTCGTATTCCGGCTCGTAGTACCTTGCCATGTGTCTCACTCCAATCATAAATTGATCTCTTCGCCGCTGGCGCACCATGCGTCGAATCTCCGTCGCACGTCTTCTTCTAATTCCGGCCACGGTTCAACACCGCGCACCACCCGGACGGGAACATCCAGTTCCCTTGCGCCGGTTTCGGCGTTATGTGTGATGCAGACCGGCGCGAGGTAGACATCCACGAGGCCGTCTTCCCGAACGTCTATCGCGTAGAAGCGTTTACCCTGCGCGGGATGGTCTCGCGGTGAGTTCGTGTCTCTATGCTGCGATCTGCTCATATCTACCATCCCATTCATAAGGTTCTCCGTGCGTAAACGCGATGTTGTCCTCAATCCACTTTTTCAGCCCGTCTCCGTTGCAATGGGTGAGCAGCCCGTTGTAGCTCACGCAGACCTGCATGCAGTAGTCGAAATCGACCTCGCCCTGCCGGTATCGCTCCGCCAGATTTTTCAGCGCCCGCTTCATGTGCTTCGTGGTGCTCTTCCTCAGCAGAATATGGGTAGCCCAAATCCTCTTGCCGACAAATGGGATGCCGTGGGACATGGGAATGACCTGCGTTTTTCGGTTGCATTTCAGCCGCAGCTCCGCCTCCATGAACTTCCGTATGGCCTCCATCCATCCGTGGAGCGTCGCCTTGTCCGGCGCGAGGATGATGATGTCATCCATGTACCGGGTGTAGTACCTGATGTGAAGAACGTGCTTCGCGTACTGGTCGACCTCGTTCATCACGAGGTTCGCCGTCGTTTGCGACATCAGTGAGCCGATGGGTACGCCGACCTCGAACAGCCGGTCTTCCTTCGCCACCTCCATGCAGGTCTTTCCTTCCGGCAGGCCGAATGCCGTGTGCCGGCATCTGATGATGTTCCCGATGATCTTCAACAGCAGCGGGTCTTCGATGTACTTCCCGTACAGCTCCATGATGACGTCGTGATCGAGCCTGTAAAAGAACTTCGCCACGTCGATCTTCCCGCACACCCAGCTCTTCGCATCCGGCTTCCGGCTGATCTGCCTCAGCCACCTTTGCAGGTTCTTCGCTGCTTCTACCGCGCCTTTCCCTTTGCGGCAAGCGTAGCTGTGGTAGATGTAGTGCTTTTCCAGAATAGGGCACAGCTCTCCGTATATGGCCTGCTGTGCCACGCGGTCTCTAAATTGCGAGACCTGGATAAGTCTCGTCTGCGGAATGCGGACATATCGTTCCTTGTAGAGGCCGCTTTCGTATTCGCCGCTGAGGAAGTCCGCTTCGAGCGACAGCAGGTTTGCGCACAGGTCATTGTTGAATGCCATGACCTCAGGCCTGAACCGCTTGCCCTTGCTGCTTTCCTTGTTGGCACGGAGAAAATTGTCATAGGCCACGATGCGTTGCATCACACCTGATGCTTTCTGCACGAGTAACCTCCCGCATCGCTGCGCTGCGCGTGATATTCCTACCTTCGCAGCAAATGTGTTCATGGCGGGGTGTCCTGCCCGTCAACGGAAACATACTCCTTTGCCTCCGGGGCACTTCGCGGGAAGCCGTAGCCGCCCGCGTCTTATGGTCTATGCCGCGCTGCTGCGCGGCGTGGTGGAGGCAGAGCCGGAGCGGACGCCATAGTTCGTGTTCGTGTTCGACCGGGTGTTGTTGGCGTTCACGTAACCCAAACCAGTGTTGGACGTGTTGTTGTAGTTGCCGCCGCGCCGGGGGAACCGCTCAAAAAACAAGGCGCTATCGCTATGCAGTATGCTCCCCATGATAAAAGGCCCGGAAGCTACCGGCGGCGCGGCTGCGCTGCCTGCTTTGCTTCCAGAGCCTTTATCAATCCGCCGTTGATTCTGCCGAGTTCTTCGACCATCGCGCCCCACGTTTTGTGCTGATGCGGGGTGATGTACCCGCACCTCAGCGCGTAATCCATAAATGCTTTCAGCGCGTTCTTCCGCCGGTCGTAGGCTTTCAGGTTCGTCATCGTGTAAAAGCCGTTTCCGATGTCTGCCGCGATTTCCAGCATCTCGTAGCCCGCTGATCTGATGCGTGGCGTGATTCCGCTGCGCTCTTCTCGTGGGAAGTTTTTCAGCCGCCCTCGCATGTAGTCCAGCATGTCGGCTGTCTTCTCTTTCAGGATCAGGTCTTTTCCCTCAGCCATATTCTGTTGCCCTCCGCTTCAAAAGGGGAGACGGGGGCGCTGCCGCGCCCCTTTCAGGGTTCAGTTACCAGTTACCAGTCACTCCAAAAAGCCGGAGCGGACGCCAAAGTACGCGTTCGTGACCGACCGGGTGTTGCTGGCGTGCACGTAACCCAAACCAGAGTAGGACGTGTTGACGTAGAAGCCGCCGCGCCGGGGGAACCGCTCACCGCCGAAGTTGATGTACGTGTTTCCTTGCGTGGTGTCGCCACTGATCGGGAACAGACCCAGCTCTCGCATGATGCACGGGATGTAGGGCAGGTTCGTCGAGTTCACGGCCAGGTCTTTAAACTGCGTGCTCTTTTCGCCGATGGTCGTATCCGCGGTTACGGTGTCCAGCGTGATCTTACTGTTCAGCCAGTTCCAGTGCAAGGCTCCGGCGGTGCCGGGGGCAACGAGTGTGTAGCTGTCATCGCTGCTGCTCGGCAGGATGGCTTTCCACGCTGCGCTGTTCACGCTCAGGTCGGCACTGGGGTCTGCCGCGTTGTTATCCGCGAGAATCTGGATTTCTCCGTCAACGATGCGGTAGCCGTAGTCCTGATCGAAGCAGTTGCCGGTCAGATCGTCGATACCATTCGCCTTGCCGCCGAAGCGCCACGAGAGCGGGCCGCTGCCGGTCAGGGTGTTCAGGCCGTTCGGCTCGCTGTCACTGATCTGAGAGGCCACGGGAATGCCGCCGATGCGCCTGCCGCGTTCCCAATACAGCGGGCACACGTCCGGCTTCGTCGCAAGGGACGTGGTATGCGGGACGAGGCATGTATATGCGACGCCCTGGAATACGCGGACGTCGTTCACGCTAACGTTCGCGTTCACGGCCCACTTCGTGCCGTCGCGGTAGTCTACGCCACGATCATTGTTGCCCTTGACGGTGCTGCATCCGAGCTTCTTCGCCAGCAGGAGCAGCAGGCCGCTGTCCGCGACGGTCTTCGGACCGAAGCCGGTGCCGCAGGCTTTGATCTTCGCCAGCAGCTGGTCAGCTCCGAGGTTCACCAGCGGTGCCACGTTCGGGATGCTGTGGCAGGCGTTGTTGAAGTTTCCGCCCTTGTACACGGCGATCAGGCGGCGGCTGATTTCCTGCCCGTTGACGATGAACGCCGGGTGTGTGTGGTTCGGCAAGCTGGCGTCGAGATCGCTGCTCTTGCACTTGTAGATGGGGTAGAAGAAGTTCGGGGTGCCGTCCGCCGCGTACTTCACGACCCAGCCCATCTCTGCGGCGAACCGCTCAATGTTGTCCTTGACGGCCATCACTCGTTACCTCCCTCGTTGATCATCTCGACCAGTTCCTGATATTCCTCAATGGTAATGCGGTCGGCCATGAGGAACACGTCGAGCTTCTGCAGGGTGGCCTCCACGTCGTAGCCGCCCTTCTGGATAATCCGCTTCATCAGCTTATAGGTCATTGCGATTCCCTCCATTCGCTCCATGTCTTTTCTGTACTGCCGGTCTGTCCACCAGACGGCGATTCTCGTCAGCAGGTCGCTCATTCCGCATCCATCAGGGCGACGAGTTCCTGATACTGCTCCGTGGTGAGCCTGTCCGCCGCGAGGAATGCGTCCAACTTGTCCATGATCGCTTCCCTGTCCAGCGTTCCGGCTTTCTTGTCGCGCTCGATGATGCGCTTCATCAGGTTATAGGCCATCGCGTCATACCTCCATTCCGAGTTCCAGCATGGTGATTTCGTACAGCGCATCGGCCATCAGATCGTCGTGATCATTGACCTGCGCTTTGAGGTCGCGGTAGGGCTGAATCTTCGCTTCCCAACGGGCTTTCCGTTCGCGCTCCCACTCTTCCTCTTCTTCCGGGGTCGGGCCGGGTTCCGGCTCATCCGTCAGGATGACGGCCTCTTCGATGTTCTCAGGCATCGTCTGTGTTCCTCCCTTCCTTAGGTTCCCAGCGCCGCGATCTGCGCCTCAGCGGTGATCAGCCGCTCTTCGAGGTCGCGCTGGATTGCGCCGTCGACGGAACGCTGCAGGTCTGCGTAGATCGTCGCTGCGATCAGGTCTCCGTTGCTCGGCACGTCGAGGTTCGCCCGTGCGCCTGCCGCGTCGGTTGCGTTCGTGCCGCCGTTTTCGATCTTTGTCTTGCCGGACAGCTTCGTGGCGTCCAGCGACGTGACCGGGATGGCGACGTTCCCGCTTCCGTCGAAGCTCGTAGCGGTGCCGGTCGCGCCGCCGGTCAGAGCAAACGTCCGGGCCGTCTCCAAAATCGCTGCCTTTTTCGCCACGATGTCGCCGCTCGCCAGCCCTGCCATCAGCCCGTCCAGCGTCACGTCGCTGTGGCCCAGCTTCAGCATGACGAGGGTGTAGATCAGGTCTGCGAGCATGCTCGCCTCTCCGATTCCCTCTTCCTGCTTGTTGAAGTTGGTCGCGCTCATCGGGGTGCCCTGCTGCACTACCTCGCCGGGTGCCGGGGTGTAGGTTTTGCTGCCGTCGCTGTTGACCTGTTCGGTGTAGGTGTTCGGCCTTTCGACTACGTGGTCTTTCCAATCCGTCTGCGGATAAGGCATTGTCTGTTCCCTCCCTTCTCAGCCTTATGTTTCGGTGATCGTAAACGCGAAGCGGTACAGAATACCTTCCTGCACGTTCCTGCGCAAAATGGATTCCGCCTTGTTCGCCCAAAGACTGCCATTGTGGTCGTAGAGCTGGACTTCCGTCACGGTGATGTCTCCGCTCAGCGTGTGGTCGATGATGAACGTGATCGCCACCCTGCCGTCATCCATGATGTACGCGCTGCGGATGTCCGCCGTGTAGTAGTTGCTGCCGACCTTGTACTTCGCAAACGCGATGTTGTCCTTGATGCAGTTCTTCAAGGCGGTCAGCGCCGTGTTCGTGAGCATGTGCTGTCTCTCCCTTCGTTCCGATGCTTGCATCCTTCGCACAGATACACAATGTTGCCCTTTTCGTCGATGAAGTGATCGGCTCCACTCTCATAGCACCGGCGGCATTTTCCTTCGCTGCTCCGATGCTTCAAAAGGTGCTTGAAAATCCCTCCGAACATTGAATCGTCCCCGTTTCTGGTCTTTTCTATAAAACACCTCCGCCGAGCGTGTACACGCCACAGGGGAGGTATGGATAGGGGAATGCGCCTGCTTCCGGCTGCGCTCTGATCTGCCTGTCTTCAAGCCCGCTCGTCATGTTGTACTGCGGGATTGTGCCGCAGAACGTGTA